>WNGF01000234.1_pt1 | contig 137403 bp, 138 predicted proteins | sample 5400641 | NCBI WGS metagenome assembly WNGF01 (sample SAMN13153371, study PRJNA577476) | soil metagenome | isolation source: 80 cm soil or saprolite under grassland replicate 2 | place: USA:California | collected 2016-06-15 | reverse complement strand
GTTCGTCATGCGCCTGTCGCACTCGGGCCGGGGGTTTGTGGTGGCGTTCGCCCATCAGGCGCAGGAGGCGTTCTTCGAGGGGCACGTGCGCGCGTTCGCCCACTTCGGCGGCGTGCCGGCCGGGCGGATCCGCTACGACGACCTCAAGCCGGCGGTGACCCGGATCCTGCTGGGCCGCGACCGGGTGGAGAACGAGCGGTTCATCGTGCTGCGCTCCCACTACCGGGTTCTCGCCGCGCTGGCTGTCGCGGATTTCCGGGAACGCACGCGCCGGCCCGCGTACCTGGTCACGCTGGCCGCCGCGGTCGCCCTGGGCTACCTGGCGCTACCCCCGGCCGCCTCACTGTGGGTGATCATGAACGCGGGAGGTTACCGGGGCATCTACAACAGCGCCTACGCCGGAACGGCCACCGCGCTGGCCGGGGCGCTATGGCTGATGCCCGGCGGGGTTTACGTCGTCCGCAGCGCCATCGCCCGCGACCAGCACACCGGCGTCGGCCAGATCCTCGCCGCCACCCGCTGCGCAGTGTCGGCTACCTGGCCGGCAAGTTCTGGAGCAACCTGCTGGTCCTGGCCTCGATGGCGGGTGTGCTGGCGGTGACGGCGCTGGCCCTCCAGCTGGCGCGCGGCGAGTCCATGGCCGTCGACCCGGGCGCGCTGCTGCTGCCGTTCGTCTTGCTCACGCTGCCCGTGCTGGCGCTTACCGCCGCCGCCGCGGTGCCGTTCGAGACCATCCCGGTGCTGCGGGCCGGCCTGGGCAACATCGCCTGGTTCTTCCTATGGATGATCACCGCGATCGCCGGTCAGGGCGTACCGCTGGGCGGGCTGGGCACCGTAGCGAAGTCGATGCGCCAGGCCATGGCCGCGCAGCACCTGCCGGCCGCCGCGGAATTCAGCCTGGGCTTCACCAAGGTCGACCACCCCCTGCACACGTTCACCTGGCACGGCCTGGAACCTTCCGGCGGGTTGCCGCCGCGCTGAACGCCGCCAGCCTTACCGTTCCCGCCAACCTCGTGAAACCCGCCGGCGCCATCACCGCGCTGCTGCTCTCCGCGGCCTGGATCTGGCCAGTCCTGATCTGGTCACGGTTGGGCACCCAGCGCCGCGAGAACGGGCTGGAAACCCTGCTCGGCGCCTACCCAGCGGTCTACCGGCAGCTGGCGGCCGAATGGGCAGCCGGGCTGGCGCTCACGGCCGTGGCCGGGCTGGGGCCCCTGCTCCGGATGGCCGTCGCAGCCGACAGCCCAGGCGTGGCCGCATGGATAGCCGGCGCCCTGTTCATCCCCTCGCTCGCGCTCGTGCTCGGCGCCGCCAGCCGCACCCACCGCATGTTCCAGGCCATCTACGTCCTCTTGTGGTACGCCGCGGTCAACCACGTCGCCGCCGCCGACTACATGGGCACCGTCCTCGTCAACGGCCGCCCGGCCGGGCCATCCCCCCTGGTGATCGCCGGGCTTGCCCTGGCCCTGCTCACGATCGCGTTCACCATCCATGCGACACGACAGGCCAGGCGGTGACTGTTGCGTGTGAGTTACCGCCTGACCCGGGACCCTCATACCTGGGGCGTGGGCTCGGTAAAAGGGCTGAAGGTTCTCAATTACCGCCTTCGGGGTCAAGCTGGAGCCGGCCGCCGGAGCGGCGCCGGAGGGCCTCGCGCAGGTCGTCACGGGTCCGGTAGGTCACAGCACGCTGGGCCTGGTGCAGCAGCGCAGCTGAGGCGCCGGCGCCGGGCTCCTGCTGGTAGGTGACACAGCCGCCGGGGAACACGTCGACCATCTCGGGTGTGCTGGCGGGTCCGTCGAGCTGGAAGCGTCTGACACCCGGCGCGACGGTCTGCCCCTCCCCCGCCGTCGGGACGGCGCACGTTGCCGTGAGCCGAATCGTCACGCTGCCTGCGGCGGCATGCGCCCGGGGCGGCTCGGCGACGCTGAGGGAGATGTCGAGGCTGGCGTGGCTGAGTTCGAGCACCGACTCGCCGTCGCCGACGCGCAGCGCGCCATAGATGCCTGCGGGGAGGGCCTGGACGCAGGGGATGCGGGAGGCCGACGGGACCGACTGCGCCTGGAGCCACAGCTCCTCGAGCTGGGTGCAGGACCCGTTCCCGCCCCAACCGCCGATGGCCGCCGCGCCGCCCGGGTTCGCGCTGGAGCTGGCGAACACCCAGGCCATCGGGACGGCGGCGGGGATCAGCACCAGCAGGACCAAAAGCAGGAGCGTGACGCGTCGCGTGCTCCAGCGCTGGACGCCGACCGGGCGGGGCGGGTTGGGCAGCAGCCGCACGAACTCGGCGGCCAGGTCGCGTCCCTGGTCGCGCATCATCTTGCGGAGCTGGGACGGCAGCGCCAGCCCACGGGCGGCGGCGAACGCCTCGCTGATCTCGCCGACCGAGAACTGCCGCAGCGCCCGCTGGTAGACCGGCTGGGGGCCGGACCGCAGCGCCAGGCACAGCAGCATGTTGGCCAGGTCGACCGCTTGGCGCCATGGGCTGGGGTGGATTTCGGCGAAGAACACGTCGATCAGGTAGAGCTTGCCGTCGCGGACCAGCAGGTTGGCCGGTTTGATGTCGCGGTGGGCGAGGTTGGCGTCCCAGAGCTTGCGGACGATGGCCAACCCCTGGTCGACGATGGCGCCGTCGATGAACTCGAAGACGATCAGGTACTCCCGCTCGGGGGTGAGCTGGGCGACACCGTAGGGCTCGGGGCTGGGCAGGCCGGCCCGCTGCATCAGCGCCAGCGCGTAGTCTTCCTGCTGCACCAGCCGCTTGACGGTGTTGAACGGCTTCTCGTCCTCCAGCCGCCCGTACAGCAGCGCCCGGCCGAGCTTGTAGGAGCGGTCGGCGCGTAGATGGCTGCGGGCGTAGAGCTTGCCGAAGACATAGCGGGTGTTGCCGGCCTCACCCTCGACCTTGATCCGCAGCGGGGTCGACCCGGCCGATCCCGACAGCCCGAACGGCTCGGCCTCGAGCGCGGTCAGCCCGAGCTGGTCGGCCAGGGCGTGGCGGATCGCCTCGCCGCGGCGCCCGCCCACGTCCAGGTGGGCGCTGCGGCCGCGCCGGTAGGCGACCGGGAAGGTCTCGTTGGGCACCAACAGCCGGTAGGCAGCAACCGAGACCGCGACACCGATGACGGCGGCCAGGAGCGCGTCGGTGGGGCGTCGACGCCGAGGTAGACCCGGGCCAGGGCGAACGCTGCGACCAGGCCGGTCGCGACCCACTTGCCGAGCTGCCGCCAGCGACCCACCGGGACCAGTGTGTGGAGCACCCCGACCAGGGTCGCGGCGAGGATGGCGACCATACCGACCGACCCGGTGGAGGCAACAATCGCCTCCATGAGGCCGGTCATGCCGGGCAGGCGCAGCCCGGCCAGCCACCGCACCACCGCGTCGTCCCAGACGGTAACCGCCACGCCGAGGCTCCGCCTGGCCGGACCGAAGGTGATCCTGGCCAGCGTAATGAGGACCACGGCGGTGGCCGCCCACCAGACGCCGGTGGGCTGGATACTGCGCGGCAGGGGTGGCGGCTGGCCGGTGGGACGCCGCCGCCCTCCCGACCTCCGGACATCAAGCGCGTCAGGGCGTGTCGGGCCGAGGCTGCCCGGGGGCACCTGACGCGGGACGGACTCCATGCGCTCATCCTGCAACCAGGCAGCCTGCCAGTCCATATCCTGGATCCTGGCCGGTCACTGGCCGACATCGCTGCTCCTGCGATGCCCCCACCGACGACGGCGTTGTGATCTCGGCGCGGATCTCTCAAGCTGTGGCGTCGATTGGAGGTGGCGGGAGCGCAACACCGCATGGTCCTACGCCGGCTCGCCGAGGGTGACGAGGCTGAGTTGCTGTGCATTCACCTGACGCCCGAAGTGATGCGATGGTGGGATGTCCCGGCCGAGGGGTTTCCGTGGGATGAGCCGGACTCGACGCGCTGGACGATCGAGGTCGACGGCGCGGTGGCAGGGTTGATCCAGTTCTGGGAGGAGCCTGAGCCCAAGTACCGCCATGCGACGATCGATCTGTTCCTCGATCCGGCGCTGCACGGGCGGGGTTTGGGCACGGAGGCCCTAAGACGGGTGGTCCAGCATCTGATCGAAGAGCGTGGCCACCACCGGATCACGATCGATCCGGCGGCGGCGAACACGGCGGCGATCAGGGCGTACGAGAAGGTTGGCTTCAGGAGGGTGGGCGTCATGTGCCGCTACGAGCGGGACGTGGGCGGCGGTGGCTGGCATGACGGCCTGCTGATGGAGCTGCTGGCCGGCGAGGAGCGATAGCGCTCTTCGCCGTGGCATGCCCGGCCCGGTGGGGTGAGCTGTGCGGCGCGGGACTCGAGGTAGCGCTGCTCGGGGACGCTGAGTGTGCGGCGTGCGGCCAGGCGGTAGCAGGCACGTGCCGCCTCCTGGTCGCCTGCGAGATCGAGCAGGTGCGCGCGGACGGCGTCGACGCGGTGGTGCCCGGCGAGCGCGGGGTCGGCCTCCGCCGCGGCCAGCTCCTGCAGGCCGGCCCGCGGGCCGTGGACCATGGCGACGGCGACGATGCGGTTGAGGGTGACCATCGGGCCGGGCGCGATGCTTGCCAGCAGGTCGTACAGCCCGAGGATCTGCCGCCAGTCGGTGTCCTGGTAGCGGGCCGCCTCGTCGTGCACGGCGGCGATCGCGGCCTGGAGCTGGTAGGGGCCGATCGGCGCGCTGGCCAGCGTCTCGGTGATCAGGCCGATCCCCTCGGCGATGGCCTGGGCGTCCCAGAGGCGGCGGTCCTGCTCCGCCAGCGGGACCAGGGCGCCGTCCGGGCGGGTCCGCGCCGGGCGGCGGGCGTCGGTGAGCAGCATCAGTGCCAGCAGCCCGGCGACCTCGCCGTCCTCGGGCAGGCGTCCGCGGAGCTGGCGGGTCAGGCGCATCGCCTCGCTGGTGAGCTCGACGCGGTGCAGCGCGGCCCCGGAGCTGGCGGTGTATCCCTCGTTGAAGATCAGGTACAGCACGTGCAGCACTGCGGCCATCCGCTCGGCCAGCTCAGGCTGCGGGGGCATCCGGAACTCGGCGCCGCTGCTCTTGATCCGCTGTTTCGCCCGGCTGATGCGCTGGGCCACGGTGGCCTTCGGGACCAGCAACGCGCGCGCGATCTCCGCGGTGCTCAGCCCGCCGACGGCGCGCAGCGTCAGGGCCACCTGGGAGACCGGGGTGAGCGACGGGTGGCAGCACAGCAGCAGCAGGGTGAGCGTGTCGTCGACGGCCGGGACGGGCCCGGGGTCCGGAGGCGCCAGCGAGGCGGCGGTCTCCTCCCGGCGTCGGCGGGCCGACTCGTTGCGCCACAGCTCGATCCGCCGGCGGGACGCGACCGTGATCAGCCAACCCCTCGGGTTGCCCGGCACACCCTCGGCCGGCCACCCGACAGCGGCCGCCAGCAGGGCCTCCTGCACCGCGTCCTCGCAGGTGTCGAAGCCGCCGTAGCGCCGGACGAGGGCGCCGAGGACCTGCGGGGCCAGGTCCCGCAGCAGGCGCTCGACCTCGGTTGCCGTGCTCAAAAGTCCATTCCGCTGCGGTCAAGGACCGGCCGCACCTCGACCAGGCCGCGCACGGCCTCCGGCACCCGCGCGGCGTGCTCGACCGCACGCTCGATGCTCTCGCACTCGATGAGGAAGAAGCCGGCCAGGTGCTCCTTCACCTCGGCGAACGGTCCGTCGGTGGTCATCGTCCGGCCCTCGTGCACCGAGACGCGCTTGGCCAGCGACGGATCGGCCAGGGCCTCCGACACGATCATCTCCCCCGATGCGGCGAGGTCCTCGTTGAGGGCGGCATAGTGACGCAGGCCCTCGGCGCGCTGGGCGTCGGAGAAACCCTCCCAGACCTTCCGGGACGCCGGGTTGCTGTAGATCAGGATCAGGTACTTCACTGGTGCCTCCTCGGCGTCGGGGGCCATTGTCTTGCTCGACGTGTCGAAAACAGGTCCGCAGCTTCGACGTCCCCCACGAGAGGCGCCGCAGGGGCAGCGAAGCCGAGGAGGTAACGATGCGCAAGATCGTAGCGGGGCTGTGCATCTCACTGGACGGCGTGGTGGAGTCGCCCGGCAAGTGGGGCTTCCAGTACTTCACCGACGAAATGTATGAAGTGATCGCAGCCGGGACGGCGCAGGCGGACGCCGTGCTGCTGGGCCGGCGCACCTACCTGGAGTTCGCAGAGTTGTGGCCGAACCAGGGCAGCGACGTGCCGATGGCCGACTTCCTGAACAACACGCCCAAGTACATCGTGTCCAGCACCCTGGACACCCTCGAATGGGCCAACTCGAGCCTGGTCACCGGCGACCTCGCCGAGGAGCTCGCAAAGCTCAAGCAGCAGCCCGGCAAGAACATCCTGATCCCCGGCAGCCCCAGGCTGGTGTGGTCGCTGCTGCGCGACGGGCTGCTCGACGAGCTGCAGCTCGTGGTCTGCCCGATCGTGGTCGGCTCCGGCACGCGTCTGTTCGACGAGACGACCGATCACGTGCGCCTCGAGCTCGTCGAGTCCCGGACGTTCAGCACCGGCGTGCTGGGCGTGGGCTACCAGCCGGCGCACGCGTAGCACGCCCGCGGCGGTGTCACACCCTTGCCTCATCGCCCGAAGCCAGGCGCGCGGCTGGTGAGCGCGGCCGACTACTACCGCTTCCCGCTCCTCTCCTGATGAGGAGGCCGGCGGCCCACCGCCGTGGCGGGGAGGCAGCCTCAGGTGCCCCGCTCGCGGGCCCTGGCCAGCTCCGCCCTTGACCGTTCCCACTGGGCTCGCAGGTCGGTCACGATCTCGGCCGCCCCGGCCGGCAGGTCCTCGACCCGCTCCTCCCGGGGCGCCGGCTTGCTGGCGGCGTCGTCGATGACCGCCGGGTCGACCCGGACAGGCGCGCCCACGACCAGCGCGAGGCTCAACGCGTCGCTCGGACGGGCGTCCACCCGGCCCTCGCCCGCGGTGCCGTCCACCACTGCCTCGGCGTAGAACGTGCCCTCGACCAGCCGGGTCACGCGGACCTCCCGCAGGCTGCCCCCAGCCGCGGCGAGCAGCTTCGAGGCGAAGTGGAACGAGCCCGGGCGGGGCATCTCCGCGCCCTGCAGGCCCATCGCCAGGGCGGTCGCCTCGAACGGCCCCACCCAGATCGGCAGGCGGCGGGCGCCGCCCACCTCCTCCAGCAGCACCACGTGCCGCGCGGGCACGTCGCCGGTGGCGGCCCCTCGCCGCACGTCCGCCACCCGCATCTCGACCCAGCCGGTCGTCTCGTCGACGGGCATTCGCTCCTCCTTCCACCAGGGCCCGAGCCGCTCGCGCAGCCGGACCCGCGCCATGTGCAACCGGACCTTCACGGCACCGACGCTCGTGCCCGTCCGGGCGGCGGTCTCCGCCTGGCTCATGCCGGCCAGGTAGTGCAGCGTGACCGCCACCCGCTGCCCTGCCGGCAGCCGGGCGACCGCGGCGCGGACCAGCCGCGCGTCCTCGGCGGCCTCGGCCAGCTCCGCCGGGCCGCGGGCCTGGCCGGGCCGGTCGCCGGGCCAGACGCCGGCGCGCCCGCCCTGCAGCGCCTCCCACGACCAGCTCACCCGGGACCGCTCCCGTAGCCAGCGCCGGCACACGTTCAGGCCGATGCCGGCCAGCCACGACCCGAACCGGTCCGCCTGCCGCAGCCGGTCCAGGCTCGTCAGGGCGAGCAGCACCGCCTCCTGGGCGGCGTCCTCGGCCAGCTCGGCGTCGCGGAGCGCACCCCGGCACACCGCCACCAGCATCGGCCGGTGGCGCGTGACCAGCGTGGCCAGCGCCGCCTTGTCGCCCCGCTGCGCGGCCGTGACCAGCGCGCCCTCGTCTGGCTTCGGCACCCTCGTGCTCCCGGTCGTTCGCGTCGTGCCAGATAGTCGCCGCAACCCACCAAAAGGTTAGGGTCAGGCCCGGGCGGGGGTCAGGCCCCGGGCGGCGGTCAGGCCCGGGGAAGCGGCTCCCGCAGGTACTCGAGGAAATCGTGATGGTGGTAGTAGCGGGGCAGGCGGGCCACCTGGACGAAGCCGAGCCGCTGGTAGAAGCGGCGGTGGCGCTCGGTGGCGGGACAGCGCAGGTAGCACCGGGCGGCGCCGAGAGCGGCGGCTCGCGCGCAGAACGCCTCGACCAGGCGGCCACCCACGCCCTGGCCTCGGTACCGCTCGACGACGAGCAGGTCGTGCAGGCGCGCCATGCCGGCGATGACCTCGCCGAGCGCCACGCCCACGAGCTCCTGCGCGGCCCGCGCCTCGACCGACACGGGCTGGCTGGTCCAGTCGCAGTCCTTGCCGAAGATCGCCCGGTCGGCTCTGGGCCATTCGCGCGCCAGGAAGCGGCGCACCTCGCGGGTCTCGTCGTCGGCCAGCCGGTAGGCGACCGTATCGGAGGATTGGCCGGCCAGTTGCGAACCTCCCCAGGATGGCCGCCGCGCAGGCGACAGACTTCACGGCAGACTTCACTATGATCGTGCAGCCGCACGGATGGGAAAGGAGCCCGATGGACGTCCGTCTCACCGAGGTACTGGTCGCCGACGCCAAGCTGCTCGCCGACGGGCTGCTGCAGCCCGAGGACGGCATGGCGGTGTTCGTCGGCCGCGGGGGCAGGGGCAGGGTGGCGCCGTTCACGGTGCGCCGCTCCTACACAGGGGCGGGCGGCTGGTACGTCGAGTCCATGGCCCTGCTCGCCCCGAACGGGGACGTCCCCTGGCGCAGCCACGAGCAGCCGATCACCCTGCGCGGCTCGAGCAAGATCGACACCTTCAGCGACGACGTGCACGGCGCGGCCGTCGACTCCGCCGACGACCACGAGCTGGTCTTCCTGATCGGGGGCGACGAGGTGGGCCGGGTCCCGGTGGCGGTCCTGGACGAGGACCCGCCCTACGCGAGCGCGTCGCCGACCGCCGTGCTGGCCGAGGCGCTGAAGAAGAGCACGGTCGTCTGGATCGAGGTGCCCGGGCGGGGCGGGACCGGCGGCAAGGCGGTGCCCGCCTGGTACGGCACCCTCGACGGGCGCGTGTACGTGCTCACCGGCGGGTCCGAGCAGCACATCCGCGGGCTCGACCAGAGCGACCGGGTGCTGCTGTCGGCCCGCTCCAAGGCGCTCCAGTCGCTGGTCGCCACCGTCGAGGCCAGCGCCAGGGTGGTCCCCGCCTCCGACCCCCTGTTCGCCCGCATGGTCTCGGTCCTGCTGCCGCGCCGCCTGAACCTGCCCGACGGCGAGCAGGCAGGCGACCGCTGGCGCAAAGAATGCACCCTGGTCGAGCTCACTCCATCCGCAATTCCTGCCGAGGGATGATCCGTGGCCGTTTTTCTCTGTTGAAGAGGGGCAACAAAGGGGTAGACAACAGCGACCCAACCGAGCGATCGGCGCAGAGCCACTCAAGGGAGGCCCCATGTTGTGGCGAAGAAGCAGGACCAAGCGAGCCAGGCGGGCGGTCGCCGGCCGCCTGCCCAGCGGTGACGAGGTGCGTGACCAGGTCGCCGAGATGACCGACGACCTGGGCGACGCTCTGGAGACCGCCAGGGACGCGATCACCCGGGCGATGTCGTCGGCTGGCCGCCGCGGCGCCGAGGCCGGGGCTGAGGCCACGCACAAGACGGCGGCGCTCGGCAAGGAAGCGGGCCGCAAGGGCGTGGCGGCGGGCAGGACGGCGGGCAGGCGCGCTCGCGGCGCCGCCCGCGAGGTGCTGGAGAAGCGCCTGCCAGAGCCGGAGCAGGTCGCCGAGATGACCCGGCGCGCCACCGACAAGCTCCTCCCCGAGCGCGCCAAGCAGCGCCGCAAGACCAACCGCAAGCGCAGGCGCCGGCTGCTCTTCGGCGGTGCCGGGGTGGCCGGGCTCGGGGTGCTGGCCGGCTGGCTCACCGCACCGAAGAAGGGCGACGAGGTCCGCCAGGCGCTCAAGGAGCGCGCGAACGCGGCAGGCGACAAGGTCGCCGAGATGCGCGCGGGCGCCTCGTCCCAGGGCCCCACGCCGGTGCCGACAACGGCCGCCGGGAGCGGCGCGGAGAGCTCGACCGCCGGCGGCGGCGGGGCTGCCGGGTCGGGGACCTCTGGGCCGCAGGGCTCGCCGACGCAGCAGAGCGCCGAGGTGACCCCGATCCACCAGGGCGACGGCTCCTCCGCGAGCAAGCGACGGTAGCCGAAGGAAGGCCGCGGAACCGCGGGCCGCGGGGCGGCGCGCCGGCTCCCAGCCCGGGCGGGCTCGGGCGCGTCAGCTCCCGGGCATGCGGTACACGCCGGTGCTCTGCTTGACCACGCGGCCCTCCTTGGCGAGGGCCGCGAGGCTTTTCACCACCGCGCCGCGCACGTCCCGGGTGGTGAACGGGTCGAGCAGCCGGTCCTTCAGCGCGCGGTCCAGCACGACCGTCCAGTGCAGCGGCTCCGGCGCGGCGTCGGTGAGCACCTTGAGGCAGGCCTGTTGTGGTTCCATGGCGACGACCAGCCTACCGCCCCACGCCGCCGAACGACCGCGGAGGTGCACACGATCGCTACGCCGGACCCCCCGAGGGGCTCTATCGCCTTCGACCGCGCCGCCGAGTACTACGACCGGACCCGGGGGCTCCCTCCCCGGGTGAGCGAGGCAGTCACCGACCGCATCGAGCAGGCCGCCAGCTTGGAGGCCCGCCTCCTCGAGATCGGCGTCGGCACGGGCCGGATCTCCCTGCCGCTGCACCGCAGGGGCCGGCGGATCTTCGGGGTCGACCTGTCAGCCCCCATGCTCGGCCGCTACCGCGCCAACGCAGCCGCGGAGGGCCTGCCGGCCCCGGCGGTGGTCCGCGCGGACGCGGCCCGGCTGCCGTTCCGGGACGGCGCGTTCGGCGCGGTGATCGAGGTCCACGTCCTCCACCTGATCCCGAGCTGGCGGCAGGCCCTCGCCGAGGTGCGCCGGGTGCTGGCCCCCGGCGGGGTGCTGGTCGTCTCCCGGAGGCGCTCGCTGCGGTCGGAGGGCAGGGGCCCGCGTGGGCTCGCGCGGGAGCGCCACGCCGCGATCCTCACCGCCATGGGCGTCTCCCACGGACCCGTCGGGGTGCGCGGCGACGCGGAGGCGATCGACGCCTACGCCGAGCTCGGCGGCCGCGTCGACGACCTCGAGCCGGTGACCTGGCAGGAGGACGCGACCTGGGCGGAGCAGCTCGACGTCCTGGAGCGGCGCGTCTGGTCGGAGTCCTGGCGGGTCCCAGAGGCTGCCTGGCTCCAGGCCGTGCGCCGCCTGCGCGCGGAGCTCGAGGCCGAGGGCGTGGACCTGTCCGCGCCGCTGCCGGCGGTGCGGCAGGTGGAGCTCGCGGCGGTCCGGTTCTGAGCCGAGCCGGCCGCCGCCCCTCAGGCCAGGCGCGGCAGGACCAGCTCGGCGAGCAGGTCGAGCTGCTCGTCCTCGAAGACCGCGAAGGGAAGGTTCGAGAACGAGCAGATCACCTGCTCGACGCCCCGCTCCCGCCAGCCTCGGAGCTGCCCGAGCACCTGGTCGGCGGTCCCGACCAGGCGAGTGGAGGCCCACCTGCCCAGGTCCACCCCGTCGAGCGCGCCACCGGGCGCCCACGCCTGCAGCCGCCGCCAGCGCGCGGCCAGGTCGTCGGGGTCGCGGCCGATCAGCGTCGCCAGACCCACCGAGCGGCGCACCTCGGCGAGAGGCCGGCCGACCCGGGCGCAGGCCGCGGCGAGGACCTCGAGCCGCTGGTCGTACTCCTCGGGCGCGATCGCCCAGACCACGTTCCAGCCGTCGGCGGCGCGGGCCACCACGCCGAGCAGGCGGTCGCCCCTGCCGCCCACCCACAGCGGCGGCCGGGGCTGCTGCACCGGGCCGGGAACCACCGGGGCGCTCTCCGCCCGGTAGTAGCGCCCCTGGTACGAGGCGGGCGTCCCCGCGTCGGTGAGCAGGGCGCGCAGCACCTCGAGGCCCTCCTCGAGCATGCCGAGCCGCTCGCCGGGGGACGGGAAGGGCAGGTCGTTGCCGCGGAACTCGTCCTCGTTCCAGCCCGCCCCCAGACCGAGGTCGAGCCGGCCGCCGGCGAGCTGGTCGAGGGTGGCGGCCATCTTGGCGAGCAGCGTGGGCGGGCGGAAGCCGACCGCCAGCACCAGGCTGCCCAGCCGCACGGCGCGGGTGCGCACGGCCAGCGCCGCCAGCGTGGTCCAGCACTCGAGCGTGCCCTGGCGCCCGGGCGGGCCGCCGTAGCGCTCCAGGTCCGACCAGAAGTGGTCGGAGACCCACAGCTCCGAGAACCCGGCCGCCTCCGCCCGCTCGGCATAGCCCGCCACCCGCTGGAAGGTGACCGGGCCGGGCCCGGGGAACGAGTAGTCGTAGTGCGGCAGCGCAAGTCCCAGCTTCACCCGTGGCTCCCTCCCGTCTCCGCGTGGTCGAACGCCAAGGCGTCGAGTGCTACGACATGGTTCCACTTCTACAGGACCGCGGAGGGGAGGGTCGATGGGCATCGGGTACGTGTCGGCGCTGCCGCGCGGGGCCGAGGTGGTGGTGATCGGGGGCGGGATCGTGGGCGCGGCGACCGCGTTCTACGCGGCGCGCGCCGGGCTGCGCCCGCTGGTCCTCGAGCGGCGCCCGGCGCTCTGCTCGCTCACCACCCCGGTCGCGGCCGGGGGCTTCCGACTCCAGCTCGAGACCAGGGAGCAGCTCGAGCTGGTGCGCGAGTCGGCCGCCCTGTTCCTGAGCTTCGCGGAGGTGACCGGCCATGCCGGCTACGACCCCGGCGTGCGCCAGCAGGGCTACCTGTGGCTGACCACCAGCGACGCGGGCGCCGGGCGGCAGCGCCGCCTTGTCGCCGAGCAGCGGGCCTGGGGGCTGGCCGACGTGGACCTGCTGGACGGCGACGAGGCCCGCCGCGCGTTCCCGTTCGTCGGCCCGGAGGTGGTGCAGGCCCGCTTCCGCGCCGCCGACGGCCTGCTCGACCCCAAGCCGGTGACCATGGGACTGGCTGCCGCGTCGGGCGCGCAGGTGGCGGTGGGCTGCGGGGTGGTCGGCTTCCGGCTGGGCGGCGGGCGGGTGGTCGAGGTGGAGACGACCCTCGGCACGGTCGGGGCCGACGCGGTGGTGGTGGCCGCCGGGCCGTTCTCGGGGGAGGTGGCGCGGCTGGCAGGCGTCGAGCTGCCGGTCACCACCGTACGGCGCCAGAAGCTGGTCATGCCGGATGTGCCCCAGGTCCCGGCGGGCGCGCCCATGACCGTCGACGACGACACCGGGGTGCACTGGCGCCCCAGCTTCAAGGGGGCCTCGCTGCTGTTCGCCGACCCGGCCACGCCGCCGACCCCGCCCAGCGAGGACGTCCCGCTGGACCACCGCTTCGCGTTCCAGCTCCTGGACCCCGCCAGCCCGGTGTGGGCAGGCCGCGTCGCCCCGTTCTGGCGCGAGGTGTGGGCCACCTGGTCGGCCTCCTGGCTGCTGCAGGCCGGGCACTACACGATGACCCCCGACCACCGGCCGCTGATCGGCCCGACCGCGGTGGACGGCCTGCTGGTCAACACCGGCTACAGCGGCCGCGGGGTGATGGCCGGCCCGGCGGGGTCCAGGAGGCTGGTCGACCTGCTCACCGGAGCCGCCGACGCCGGCGCCAACCCGTTCCGGCCCGACCGGCCCTTCGAGGCCCGACCGGCCACCGACCCGCTCTGACGACCCGCTCCGGACCGACCCGCTCCGACCGTGCGGAGGTCTCAGGCGAAGCGCAGCTCGCCGGCCTCGCCGTCCTCGACCAGGCGGGCGCAGGTCGGGCAGTACCAGCGCGTCTCGAGCTGGGTGCCGCACTCGAGGTGCTGGAGGGCATCGCCGTCGCCGGAGCGCTGGGCCCCCCACTGGGCCAGCAGGCGCAGCGCGCCGGCCAGCTCACGCCCGGCCGCGCTGAGCTGGTAGGCGAACCTGGGTGGGCGCTCGGAGTAGGGCTGGACGACCACCAGGCCCCACCGCTCCAGGTCCTTGAGGCGCTGCGACAGGATGTTCGAGGCGATCCCGGGCAGGTCGGAGGCCAGGTCGTTGAAGCGCCGCGGGCCCGCGAGCAGGGCGTCCACGATCAGCAGCGTCCAGCGGTCGCCGACGCGGAGGACCGCCTCCTGCAGCGGTGAGCCCGGCGGCCCGGCGGCCCTGGCCTGGCGAGGTTCCGGCATGCCGTCATGGTACGCCGCCGGGCCTTGCGACCCGCTCGGCAGACTAGTAGCTTGCTACTTGCAAGTTAGTCACCCCTGGATGGACCGGCCCGCGGACCGGCCCGGGGACGCCAAGGAGGCAGGGATGGGCGCACTCGAAGAACTGGAGCAGGCAGTCGGCCAGATCGCCGGTCAGGTCGGCGGCTCGGTCGTCGGCATCGGCAGGGGCTGGGGCCGTGGCTCCGGGGTGGTGGTAGCCGACGGCCGGGTGGTCACCAACGCGCACAACCTTCGCGGCGACGAGGTCACCGTGGTCTTCGCCGGCGGCCGCAGCGCCACCGGGCACGTGCGGGGCGTCGACGTCGACGGCGACCTCGCGGTCGTCGACGTCGACACCGCCGGAGCGCCCGCGGTGAGCTGGGCGGACCCCGGCTCGCCGGTGGCGGTCGGGACGGTGGTCTTCGCGCTGGCCAGCCCCGGCGGCCGGCAGCGGGTCACCGCCGGGCTGGTGTCCGCGGTGGACCGCGCCTTCCGCGGCCCGCGCGGGCGCCGCATCGCCGGCTCGGTCGAGCACACCGCGCCCCTGGCGCGCGGCTCCTCCGGCGGGCCGGTCGTCAACCGGGCCGGCCAGCTCGTCGGCCTCAACACCCACCGGCTGGGCGAGGGCTTCTACGTCGCGCTGCCGGCCGACGCCGAGCTCCGCGGGCGGATCGATGCGCTCGCCAGGGGCGAGTCCCCCGCCCGGCCGCGCCTTGGCATCGGCATCGCGCCCGGCGGCGTGGCCAGGAAGCTGCGGCGCGCGGTCGGCCTGCCCGAGCGCGACGGCCTGCTGGTCCGCGTGGTCGAGGAGGCCAGCCCGGCGGACCGCGCCGGCGTGCGCGCCGGCGACCTGGTCGTGGCCGTCGACGGTCAGCCGGTCAGCGACGCCGACCAGCTCTACGAGGCGCTCGACCGGGTGAGCGGGCCGAGCCTGGCGCTCGGCATCGTCCGCGGGGTCGAGGAGCGAACCGTGACCGTCACCTTCGGCGAGGGCGGCCCGCGGGACGTCGGCTCGGCCTGACCGGCCCGGCGAGCAGGCCGGCGCCAAGGGCCAGGCCCGCGCCGGCCAGCAGCAGGGGGCGGCGGCGGCGGTCGGCGAGCGCCTGCGCCGCCGCCAGGTCGCCGCAGGCGCCGTGCACGCCGCCGCCGGGGGGAACGGCCGCGCTGGCCAGGTACAGCCCCTTGACCGGGCTCCCCCAGCGCCACCAGGCGGGGCCTGGGCGGAACACGAGCTGCTGGTCGACTGCGAACGAGCCGGTGACGATGTCCCCGCCGACCAGGTTCGCGTCCGCCGCCTCCAGGTCCGCCGGCGTCCAGGCCCTGCGCGCGAGCACCAGGTCGCGGAAGCCGGGCGCGTGGGCCTCGATGGCCGCCTCGACCCGCCCGAGGAACGGCTCGGCCGAGCGGGACCACTCGCCCCTGGCGCGCGGGCGCAGCGCGTCGCCGGTGGGGGCGGCGGGCACGTGGGCGTAGCCCCACAGGACGTGCTTGCCTGCGGGCGCGCGGCTGGGGTCCGCGAGCGTGGGCTGCCCGAGGATCAGCGTGGGCCGCGCCGGCAGCAGCCCGTTGGCGGCCTCCCACGCCGAGCGGCTCATCGCCCGTACCGTTTCGCCGACGTGGAGCACCGCGGCCCGCCGGCACTCCTCCGCCCCCCACGGGACCGGCCCGTCCAGGGCCCAGTCGATCTTGAAGGTGCCGACCCCGCGCCGGAAGCCGCGGACCTGCTCCAGCGCGCCGGCGGGGAACGACTCCGGCCCGGCCAGGCGGACCACCAGCTCCGGGTGCACGGCCGCGATCAGGGCCCGGCGCGCCGGGAACGCGTCGCCGCCCGCCTCGGCCCCGACCGCGCGGCCCGCCTCGACCACGATGCGGTCGACCCGCCGCCCGGTCGCGATCACGCCGCCGGCGTCGCGCAGCGCGGCCGCCAGGGCGGCGCTGACCGCGCCAGTGCCGCCCTCCGCCACCGGCATGCCGTACCGCTGCCCGAGCAGGTTGAGCAGCAGCGCGTACACCCCGGTCCCCGGCGCCTCCGGGGGGAGGTCGGCGTGCATCGCCGGTCCCACCAGGAACGCCCTGGCCTGCTCCGACTCGAACCGCCCCGCGACCACGGCGGCGCCCTGGAGCAGCATGCGCACGAAGCCCAGGGCGGGCTGGACGCCGCCGAGCCGGCGCGCCAGCGCGGCCATCTCCCTGACGGGCCAGCGAGCCATCTGCGCCCGCAGGAACAGCTCCACCGGGTCGCAGTAGGCCTCGTCCAAGGCGGTCCAGGCGGCGCCGTCGCCGGGGTGGAGCTTGTCGATCGAGGCGGCCGTCTCCGCGGCGGATCGGGCGAGCACGATCGCCTGGTTCCCCTGGAACGGGTGGGCCGCAGGCAGCGGCGCGTGCAGGAAGCGCAGGCCGTAGGCGCCGAGGTCGCGCCCGGTGATCGCGGGCGCCAGCACGGTCAGCGGCAGGAAGGCCGCGCCGAAGTCGTGCCGGAACCCGGGCAGCGTGCACTCGAGGGTGCGGGCGCCGCCGCCGACCTCGTCAGCGGCCTCCAGCAGGCACACCGACCAGCCCGCCTCGGCGAGGCGGAGGGCGGCGGCCAGGCCGTTCGGCCCGCCCCCGACAACGACGGCGTCGTACTCGGACATGGAGGGACCCCTCGAACCGGGAAGCGATCGTCCGCGTTGCTCCACTGCGTTGCTACACTGCTGAAGTGTAGGGGGATGCCCCCCGGCTGCTGTGGCGCCCGGCGCGCTCTGTGAGGTGAACGCCCCAAATGGTCACTCGTGACGAGGTCTACACCGCCCTCGGGCAGGTGATGGATCCGGAGATCCACCGGCCCATCACCGAGCTCGACATGGTCAAGGGGATCACCATCGGCAAATCGGGCGCAGTGACCGTCGAGATCCTCCTCACGATCGCCGGGTGCCCGCTGAAGGACCGGCTGAACAGGGACGTCACCGCCGCGGTCGCCCCGCTGCCCGGGGTCACGGGGGTGTCCGTCCAGCTCGGCGCCATGACCGAGGAGCAGCGCCAGGCGCTGGTCACCAAGCTCCGTGGGCCCGGGGCCGCGCAGCAGCGCAAGATCACCTTCTGGGGCGAGGACTCCTCGACCCGCGTGCTCGCGGTCGCCTCGGGCAAGGGCGGGGTCGGCAAGTCGTCGGTCACCGTCAACCTGGCCGCCGCCCTGGCCGCCCAGGGCCACCGCGTGGCCGTGGTCGACTGCGACATCTACGGCTTCTCGGTGCCGCGGATGCTCGGCGCGACCGGCCGGCCGGTCGGCTTCAACGGCATGATCATGCCGCTCCAGGCGCACGGGGTGAAGGTCATCTCGATCGGCTTCTTCATCGAGGCCGGCAAGCCGGTGATGTGGCGCGGGCCCATGCTGCACCGCGCGATCCAGCAGTTCCTCACCGACGTGTACTGGGGCGAGCTGGACTACGTGCTGGCCGACCTGCCACCGGGCACCGGCGACGTGTCCATCTCGCTCGCCCAGATGCTCCCGGGCGCGGAGATGCTGCTGGTCACCACCCCGCAGGAGGCGGCTGAGCGGGTGGCGATCCTGGCGGGCCGCTTCGCCCTGGAGAACCGCATGAAGATCGCGGGCGTCATCGAGAACATGAGCTACTTCGTGTGCCCGGGCTGCAATGAGCGCCACCAGATCTTCGGCACCGGCGGCGGCGAGCTGCTCGCCGGCGAGCTCGGCACCGAGCTGCTCGGCAAGGTCCCGCTGGACGTGCGCCTGCGCGAGGGCGGTGACAGCGGCAAGCCGCTGGTGATGTCCGACCCCGACGCCCCAGCCTCCCAGGAGCTGCTCAAGGTCGCCGCCGCCCTGCCGCCGCTGAAGCGCACCCTCGTCGGCAAGCGCCTGACGCTGCTCACCTGACGCGATCCGATCGCTATTGAACGATCGGCCCGGCCGCGGCGCGGGGCGCCTCCCCCGCCTCCCCGGCTTCCCCGGCTTCCCCGGCTTCCCCTGGCTCTCCGGCCCTGGGCTCCCCGGCCTCGCCGCCCACGGGGATGCCGCGCCGGTCGGCGAGCCGCCGCACGATCCGCTGGCAGGTCAGCACGTCGGCACGGCCTTCGGCGATGCCGGCCGCCGGCGGGGCGCCCTCGGTGACGAGCCGGTGGAAGCCCTCGAGCTGGCGCTCGAACGCCTCGACGGTCGACGCCCGCCTGGTGGTGCTGGTGGACTCGCCCGCCCGCTCGCGCACGGTCAGCACGGTCGGGGCGTGCAGCAGGTACGGCGACGGGAAGGTCAGCAGGACCGAGCCGTCCTCGTAGTGGAGCTGGACCTCCTCGCGGTAGCTCGGGTACCGGCCGAGGTAGTGCGACCAGACCGCCAGGCGGGCGCAGCCCGGCAGGGTCGCGTCGACCGAGACCGACCCGGGCTGCGGGCCGTCGGGCCACATGGCGACGTGCTCGACCGACTGCACCTCGCCGGCCAGCGCCCGGACCAGCGAGAGGTTGTGCACGGTGCTGCCGAGCAGCACGTCCACGTACAGCCGCCGGAGGGCCGGCGACACGCCGCCGAGCGCGCGCCGGGCACGGTCGTCGCCCTCCCGCGCCAGCGCCTCGCGCCGCGCCGCCGGCACGTCGGCGGGCACGGGCTCCAGGCGCGCGTGCGCAAGCTGGTCCTCCTCGGAGGGGCGCAGCACGGTGACGGTCACCGCCCGCGGCGGGGGCCGACCCGCCACCAGCGCACGCGCCCCGACCACAGCCGGGTCGTAGAGCTTCATGTAGCCGAGCTGCACCCGGGGCGCGTCCGAGCCGCTCAGGGCCGCCAGCTCATCGGCCTCCGCGAGGGTGTAGGCGAGCGGCTTCTCGCAGAAGACCGGCAGGCCGCGGCGCAGCGCCGCCGCCACCACCGGCGCGTGCGACCCGGAGGTCAGCACCATGACCGCGTCGATCCGCTCCGCCCCGAGCAGCTCCTCGGCGTCCCGGTGGCGGCCGGCCGCGGCCAGGCCGAACCGCTCGGCCACCTGACCGACGAGGCCCGCGGACAGGTCGCACAGGCCGGCCACCTGGAACAGGTCGCGCCGCTTGGCGAGCAGCGGCAGATGGACCGCCTGGGCGACGGCACCGCAGCCGATCACGCCGAGGCGCACGGGCCCCGCGCCGCGCGCCGGTCCGCTCACAGCCCGAACCGCCGCAGGTAGGCGCGGTTGCGCGCCTGCGACGCGGCGGCCTCGGGGAAGGCGCCCGCGCCGATGAGCCGGTCCTGCTCCACGACGACCCAGCCCTGGTACCCGGTGGCCGCGAGCGCGGCCAGGAAGCCCCCCACGTCGAGGTCGCCCGTGCCGAGCTCGCAGAAGGCGCCCTGGTGCCAGACCTCCTCGACGCCGGCGCCCTCGCGGACCAGCCGCTCGCAGACCTCCACGCGGGCGTCCTTCAGGTGGACGTGGTTGACCCGCCCGGACCAGTCCCGCAGCGCCCGGACCGGATCGCCGCCCCCGAGCAGCAGGTGCCCGGTGTCGAGGCAGAGGCCGACGTCGGTCAGCTCCAGCAGCCGCTCGACCTCGCGCGGGGTCTCCACGCTGGTCCCGAGGTGGTGGTGGAAGGCCGGGTCGAACCCGCGGTCGCGGCAGCGCCGGGCCACCGCCGTCACCCCCTCGGCGAGCCGCCGCCAGCCGCCGGTGTCCAGTGAGGTCCCCGCGCGGTCGGCGGGCCCCGGGCCCGGGCTGTCGGGGCTGGCCCAGCGCTCGGGCACCCCGCGGTCGGCCAGCGTCGGCCTGGGCGCGCCGCCCGCCGCCTGGAACGTGTCGAGCACGCGGTCGAGCGCGGCCAGGTCCTCGGCGAAGCCGTTCGGCTCGGCGAACCTGAAGTCCACCCAGCCGCCGGCCAGCTCGAGGCCGTGCCGCCGGAGGCGGTCGCGCAGCGCCGGGCCGTCGCCGAGGTAGCCCGCCGGCCCCAGATCGGTGCCCGCGTAGCCGGCCGCGCCGATCGCGCGCAGCAGCGCCTCCGGCTCCGGGAACGCCGGCGACGCGGCACCGCCCACGTGCAGGACGCCGAAGCTCACCGGCGCGTTCGCAACCTTGACCATGGGCCTGCCCTGCTCCAGGAGCCCCACGCGGGCTCAGGTGGCCTCGGGGTCGACCGGGGCCGGCTGGCCCGCGCCCGAGCCGGACGGCTCGGCCTCGGCCTCGAGCGAGGCCTTGATCTGCTCGCGCTCGCGCTCCAGGTCGGCCATCTGCCCCTCGATGTCGAGCAGCTCCCGGACGTAGTCGCGCGCCTGCGAGCGCAGCGAGCCGACCCGCAGGTCGGGAAGGTTGACGTCCTTGAGGTCGGCCTCCTGCTTGAGCTGGTCGAGCGCGCCCTGGGTGGTGAGGCGGAGCTGGCCGAGGAAGCGGCCGACCTGCCGGGCCATCTGCGGCAGGCGCTCAGGTCCGAAAACGACCAGGCAGACGAGGACGATGACAGCGATCTCGCCGATGCCGACGTTGAACACGTTCCCTCCCTGGACCCCGCTGAGAGAATGCCAGACTAAGCCTCACCCGGCTCCACGGGCCACCCCTGCGCCAAAGCCGACCGTCCCCCTGATGCCGCTGTCGGATCAGCACAAACATGGTGACTTGGGATGACATAGCCGTTACCTTCTGTCCAGCGACTCCGGCCGTGAGGAGGCGGTTCCTCAACTGGCAGGGGGCGAGGAGCGGCGCTGTCCCGCTTCGACACCGTCGCGATCCGAACTCACAGCCCGCCCGCTCCAGCGCCTCGAGTTGCGGCTCGGGATGCTGGTCGACAGTGCTGACCCTGGCATAGCCTGTACCCGCCATGTGCCCTCCCCTGGTCCCCTCACTGTCGATGAAGGTCGTGACACCTTGACAAGCATCCAGGCCAACGACATCGCCGCGTATCTGAGCGAGCTGACCGCGGGCGAGGACGGCGCCCTGCGCCACGCTCGCGAACGCGCCGCCGGCGGCGGCATGCCGCCGGTATCGGCCGACACCGGCGCGTTCCTCCGGCTGGCCGCCCGGTGGGTGGACGCCCAGGCAGCGGTCGAGATCGGCTCGGGCGCGGGCTATTCGGGCATCTGGCTCGCCCGGGGACTCGCGCCGAAGGGGACCCTCACGACGATCGAGGCCGACCCTGAGCACCAGCGGCTGGCCAAGGCCAGCTACGAGGAGGCCGGTACCAGCGGCCGGGTCCGCGCGATCCTCGGCCGCGCCCTCGACGTCCTGCCGCGCCTCAGCGACCACGGCTACGACCTGGCGTTCATCGACGCGCGCAAGGAGGAATACCCGCGGTACCTCGACCACGCGCTGCGGCTGGTGCGCCCTGGCGGGGTCGTCCTGGCCGACAACGTGCTGTGGTCGGGGCGGGTGGCCGATCCCAGGGTGACCGATTCCGACACCGAGGCGCTGCGCCTGTACGCCCGGCGCATCGCCGAGGACGAGCGGCTGGACTCGGTGATCCTGACCATCGGCGACGGCCTGGCCGTGTCGCTGGTGCGCCGCCCCGACCGGACCACCGGCTAGCGCCAGCGGCAGATATGCGCAGCAGGCCACGGGGCTGGGTCGCGAGGAACGTCATCGACGGCCTGGTCGTGCTGGCCGTGCTGATCGGCACCCTCTGGCTGGTGCCGCGGGGCCTTGGCGGGCGCGGCCAGCCGCCACCGCCGCCTGCCGTGGTCCGGACCCCGCCCGCGACCCCCACCGTGACGTCAACCGGGGCCGGCACCACCTCGACGGCGGCGGTGTCCACCCCGACCGGCCAGAGCCGCTCCGCCGTGGTGGGAAAGGTCAGGACCGACGGCTTCGCGGAGGGCCTCACGTTCGGCGCCGGCTCGCTGTGGATCGCCTCCGGCAGCCGGCTGGCGCGCGTCGACCCCGCGAGCGACCGGGTCACCGCCATCATCCCGATCGCGCCGAACGGTTCGGGCCCGGCGGGGGTGACCTTCGGTGCGGGGGCCGTCTGGGTGCCGGTCGCCGTTCCCGGGTCGGTCTGGCGGGTCGACCCGGCCAGCAACAAGGTGGTGGCGAAGATCCCGCTGGGCGAGTCGCTGGCGGGCTTCATCGGGGTGAGCGCCGCCGACAACGCGGTCTGGGTGAGCTCGGGCGAGCAGCAGGACGGTCAGCGCGGCGGCGTGCTGATCCGCCTGGACCCGCGCCGCAACCGGGTGGCCGCCAGGGTGCCGCTGCCCGGCGTGCCGAGCGACGTGGCGGCCGCCAGGGACTCGGTCTGGGTCGCCATGACCACCGGGCTGGTCCTGGTGGTCGAGCCCGGTCGGGGCCGCACCGTGGGCGCGGTCGACACGGGCGGGCCGCTCGGCTTCACCCAGACGATCGCGCTGGGCTCGGACGCGGTCTGGCTGGCCGACCCGCTCGCCAAGGTGGTGCTGCGGGTCGACCCGGCCAGCAAGCGGGTGGTGGCGCGCATCCCCGCCGGGCCGGTGACCGCCCTGACCGTGGGCAGCGGCGCGGTCTGGGCCGTCGGCACGGCCGGGATCCTGCGCATCGACCCGGCCAGGAACCGAGTGACCGCGATGCTGCCGGCCGCCGAGGTCGAGGGGGTCCTCATGGTGACCACGGGCGCCGGCTGGCTGTGGGCGGGCAGCGCCGACTCGGTCGCGCGCGTCGACCCGAAGCTCGTCCGCGCCTGAGCGCCCGAGGTCCCCCGGCACCCCGCTCTCCGGCACCCCGCTCTCCGGCGCCTGGCTCAGGTACGGAAGAAGTACACCTTGGCCGCGAACTCGGCGGCGAGCGCCATGATCACCGCCAGGTAGAACATGCCCGTCGCGGCCTGGATGGAGTTCGAGCGCACCAGGACCCGGATGAAGGAGGCCAGCAGGCCGCACACCAGCACCAGGCCGACCGCCAGGTACACGGTGAGGTCGGGGAAGGCGAGCAGGGGGGACAGCGACTGGTCCACGGCACCGCCGCGGGCCCCGCCGAGCGCCGCCGACACCAGGGCGGCGGCCACGCCGGCGAAGAACCACGTTGCCAGCGCGAGGATCGGGCGGTTGCTGAGACGCCGGTCGACCAGGTACCAGTGCCCGAGCAGCAGCCCGTCCACGGTGGCGCCGAGGAACAGCGCCCCGGTCAGCAGCGCGAGCGCGCCGAGCGCGGTCCGGCCGCTCAGCACCGCCAGCGGCCAGGCCGCGACCAGGCCCGGCGCGACCGCCGCCACGCCGGCCCAGCGCGCCACCGCCAGCCGGGCGTACAGCAGCACCTGCCACACCAGCACGGCCAGGGCGAACACTGCCAGCCACAGCGAGGCGGTGCGCCCGGTCGCGCCCGCCCGTTCGAGCTCGCCCCGGCCGGCGAGCCAGGCGAGCGCCGCGCAGGCGAGCGCCGTGGCCCCGACCAGCTTGAAGAACCCCGGCCGGACAACCCCCCACAGGGGGGCCGGCCACAGCAGCGCCAGGCTGCCAAGGGCGGTCTCGAACAGCACCACAGTAAGAACACCCGCCGGTCCCCGCACCTCGCGCTCGACCTCCTGTCACCGTGGACGCCGAAAGCCTAGCGCAGCCCCGCCCAGGACGATTCGGCTGGCCGCTCACGACTCTTGAGCCAAACGACGGCACTGCCCGCTTGGCGACGAAGCATCAAGCTAGGCACGCAGAGAGCTTCGGCCGTGGGATCACGAGCCGTTCGTCCTCGAGCTAGACGAGCTGCTGTTCCCTGACAACATGCCCTCTGAGGGCGTTCACCGGAATTGAGCGGTCGTCCGGAACAGGTCGCCGGGGTCCGCCGGCTCGTACTCGCTCACGAAGAACCCGCGCACGGCGTGATCGCCGGTCGAGTAGGCGAACGGGTGCGCGGCGCCGTCCCGCAGAGCGCAGGTCAGGGTGACGTCATCCTGGTCGGGCCAGTTCGGGTCGTACAGGTGCAGCACCGTCTGCGTCTGGCCGGTCTCGTGCGCGTAGGCGAGCACCTGGTGGTTGTTGCCGAGGTCCCTGGGGTTGGCGGAGGCGGCGCAGACCAGCCCGAGCGGGGCGGGCTGCCTGCGGTCGATGCTGTCACGGACCTGTCGGAGGCTGTCGTGCACCGTGAGGTCGGCGACGCCCCGCTTGATCACCGGGATCCGGTCCGGCAGGAGCATCCACTCGTAGTAGCGCGCCCCGAAGGCGGCCCCGCGAGGGCCGCGCAGGCTGGCGAACAGCCGGTCGACGATAAAGTCGAACGCCGGTGAGCCCGGCGGCGGGTTGTCGCTGCCGTCCGGCGGGGGCGTGCTCCGCTCGAACAGGTCGCGCACCGCGAAGACCATCCCCCCGCACAAGCCGCCGCTGGCATCCCCCAGCGGGATCTCGGCGGTGACGCCGGCGACGTGGACGCGGATGGTCTTCGCCGGCACCTCCGGCCAGTTATTTGGGTAGTGCAGGCCGTGCGTGCTCGGCCGGAACCCGGGAACGGTCCCATCCATGTCGGGTCCATCCTCCCCTCGGGCGCTGGCCACGTGCGGTGGGTAGCGCTCGACCGTCAGGTGCTGGCTACGTATCCGTGGGCGGCCGGGCTGGAAGCGTTGGCTAAATTTAGAAGGCGACGGGCTCGGGCTGGTCGCGGTCGAGGAGGGTGGAGAAGTTCGACCACTCGAAGGCGCGGATCATGCGGCTGACCATGCGGACGATGCCGACCGGGTCGCGGCCGACCGCGGTCTCGGCGGCGAGCACCAGCCCGTGCACCCCGTCGAGCAGGGTATTGGCCACGTCGTTGGCCTCGGCGATGGTCGGGTTCCGGTTGGTGACCATCGACTCGAGCAGGTTGGTGGCCACGTAGACGGGGCGGCTCCAGCGGTTCGCCCGGCGCACGATCGCCTTCTGGTAGAACGGCACGTGCTCGAGCGGGACCTCCCTCGAGAGGTCGCCGCGGTCGATCAGCACCGAGTCGGAGCGGTCGATGATCCCGTCCATGTTGCGGACGCCCGCGCCGCTCTCGATCTTGGCGATCACGTGCGCGCCGGGCGCGAGCGAGCGGACCAGGTCCACGTCAGCCGCCGAGCTCGCGAACGACAGCGCCACGTGCCGGATGCCGCTGGCCGTGCCCAGCGCGATCGCGGCCCGGTCCTTGTCGGTGAGGGCGGGCAGCGGCGGCGCGGGGTCGACCGCCACGCCCTTGTGCGACCGCACCCTGCCGCCGTCGACCACCACGGCCTCGGCGTGGTCCTCGCCGGCCTCGCGCACGCGCACCTGCGCGCCGTCGAAATCGATGGTGACCAGGCTGCCCACCCGCAGCGCCGCGAACACCGACCGGGGCCACAGGGTCAGCTCGCCGGCGTTCCCCTCCACCGGCGCGGCGGTGAGGCGGACCGGGTCGCCCTCGCGCAGGGCCGCGCCCGGCGCCATCGCGCCGCAGCGCACCTGGGCGCCTTCGAGGTCCAGGCAGAGCGGCTTGGCAGAGGCGGACCGCACCAGGTCGATGCACGGCCCGAGCCGCTCGAGCGGGGTGTGGGACAGGTTGATGCGGAACAGGTCGACGCCCGCCTGGTCGAGCTGCCCGATGACCCCGGCGGACAGCGACGCCGGGCCCAGCGTGCACAGGATCTGGATCTTCAATGGTCCTCCCGAGCCCTTTGAGCCACCGTCCGGTCACTCAGGCAGCGACGGCCGTTCATCTCCGCGCCGTCTCAGAGCACATGATGAGAACGACGTGCGGGACAGCCGATCCGCATTTGTCGTGATGCCTGCTCCGTCGGATGCAGTAGCTTCGCTGGCCTCGCCGCTCACGCACGGCGGCGGGCCGAGATAGGCTCTGGGGATGAGCCGGTCGCGCGCCGCGTTCGAGCGCCGCTTCGGCGGTCTCGCGCCGCTCAAGGCCTTCTGGCACGCGGAGCTGGCCCTGCTGCCCTCCGGGGTGGCCGCGCGCGTGCTGATCGAGGCCGACGGCGAGCGCATCAGCGCCGTCACGCCGGACACCGAGCCGCCGCACCGCGCCTCCCGCCTGCCCGGCCTGACCGTCCCCGGCCTCGCCAACGCCCACTCGCACGCCTTCCAGCGCGCCCTGCGGGGCCGGACCCACCAGGGGCGGGGCGACTTCTGGAGCTGGCGCCGGCGCATGTACGAGCTGGCCGGAAAGCTCGACCCGGAGCGCTACCTGGCGCTGGCGACCGCGGTCTACGGCGAGATGGCGCTCGCCGGGGTCACCGCGGTCGGCGAGTTCCACTACCTGCACAACGACCCGGCGGGCAGGCGCTACGCCGACCCGAACGAGATGGGCCTCGCCCTGGCGGCCGCTGCCGCGCAGGCGGGCATCCGTCTCACCCTGATCGACACCTGCTACCTGCGCGGCAGCATCAAGGGCCGCCGGCTCGAAGGCGCGCAGGTGCGCTTCGGCGACGCCGACGCCTCCGCCTGGGCCGACCGGGTCGGGAAGCTCCGGGCCGGGCCGGCCCTGCGGGTCGCCGCCGGCATCCACAGCGTGCGGGCGGTGCACCCTGGCGCCATGCGGCTGGTCGCCGCCTGGGCGGCGGAGCGCTCGGCACCGCTGCACCTGCACCTGTCCGAGCAGCGCACTGAGAACGAGGAGTGCGTGGCGACCACCGGGCTGAGCCCGGCGGCCCTGGCCGACCGCTGCGGCGTGCTCGGCCCCCGCACCACCGCGGTCCACGCCACGCACCTCAGCGAGGACGACGTCCGCCGCCTCGGCGCCACCCGCACGGCCGTCTGCATGTGCCCGACCACCGAGCGCGACCTGGCCGACGGCATCGGCCCCGCCGCGGCGCTGGCCGCCGCCGGCAGCTCACTGTGCGTCGGCAGCGACAGCCACGCCGTCGTCGACCTGCTCGAGGAGGCCCGCGCCATCGAGCTGGACGAGCGCCTGGCCACGGGGCGGCGCGGCCACCACCGCCCGGCCGCCCTGCTCGCCGCCGCCACCGCCGGCGGCATGGCGGCCCTGGGCTGGCCCGACGCCGGCCGCCTCGAGCCCGGCGCCCTGGCCGACTTCGCCACCCTCGACCTGACCTCCCCCAGGCTGGCGGGCGCGCGCTCCGAGGACCTGGTCGACCACGTCGTGTTCGCCGCCGCCGCCGCCGACGTCACCCATCTCGTGGTCGCCGGCCGCCCCGTGGTCGAGGGACGCTGCCATCTCGCACTGGGCGACGTCGGGCCGGCGCTCGCCAGCGCCATCGGAGCGCTCGACCGGTGACGGGCCGCTGCGCCCCGGGGACGAACCGCCCACCGGCCTCGGGCCCGGGCGACGCGGGCCGACCTCGCATCTGACCCGGAATGCCGTAGAGAAGAAGCCGAGGAAATCCGCTAGTCGTCGTAGTGCTCTTTACTGCCTAGGCGCATCCACCTGAGGCGGAGCGGATGACAAGGTGTCCGAAAGGTGGACAAGCCGTGGCCGCCCAGGACTGGAGGCCGCCGCGGCGCCCACGCTCAGCAGACATCAGCGGACAACGGTGGCGGGGCCGCCGTAGGAGGAATCATGCCCGTCCCCTCGCGCGACTCGGCGCAGGTGCTTCCATCGCTCAGCGACTACGGCAGGGCGCTGTGGCGGCACAGGGCGATCGTCGGCATCGCCTTGCTGGTGGGGACCTTGGCCGGCGTGGTCGTCCTGCCGCACCTCGCGTCCAAGCCCGAATACCAGGTGACCCAGCGGGTCGACGTGAAGTCGCTGACCGCGGAGAGGCTGTTCGGGGCGCAGAGCCCGCTCGTCCAGAGCAAGAGCAAGCCGGTCGCCGGCACCACCCAGACCCAGGCCACACCGCTCGACCCCAGCCTGGTCCCCGACATCACCGCGCTCGAGTCGGTGCTCAACCGACCGGGCAACCAGTTCGGGAGGCTGGAGGTGCTCCAGGGCGTTAAGCGGTCGCTGTGGCTCGGCACTGTGGCGCAGAGCCTCGTGGCGCTCTCGGTGCCCGGCACGACCCAGATCGACGTCTCCGTCACCGACCCGGACCCGGAGCTCGCGGCCGACCTGGTCGGCAGCTACGTGGTCGCGTACGCCGACCACCGCAACGACGCCGACGCGCTCCTCACCCGCCAGGCCATGGCCAAGCTACGCAAGCTGTACGACCAGTACTACGGGGAGGTCAGCTCCCTCAGCGAGCAGCCGGCGTCCCAGACCACCCAGGCGCAGCTCAACGCGGCCCAGTCCAACCTGTCCACGGTGGCCAACCAGATCAACCTGGTGACCAGCGCGCAGTCGTTCCAGGGGCTCCCGACGGCCGTGCTCGGGCAGCCGACCGTGACGCAGCCGGGCCGCCGGCCGGGCAGGACCCTGTTCACCGCCACCGGGATCCTCCTCGGGCTGCTGATCGGCGTGGCGATCGCACTGATGGTCGACGCGCTGCGGCCGAAGCTGGTCACGGTCGAGGACGTGGAGGACGCCACCGGCCTGCGCGTCGCCGGCTCGGTGCCGGCCAGCGCCAGGCGGGGGGAGGCCCTCGCCGTGCGGGACCGCCCGCTCGGCCCCACCGCCGAGGGCTTCCACTGGACCCGCACGAGCCTCGAGCGCCAGGGCGTGGGGCGGGACTGCAACGTCGTGGCCGTGGTCTCGGCCGAGGGCCGCGAGGGCCGCTCCACGGTGGCCGCCAACCTTGCCCTGGCGCTCGCGCGGCAGGGCCGCACCGCCGTGCTCGTCTCCGCCGACCTGCGCGGCGGCGGCGCCGAGACGCTGTTCGGGATCCCGCCGACCGCCGCGGGCCTCGCCGACATCGTCGAGGGCAGCGGCAGCGAGACGGTCGCGACGCTGCTGCTCTGGTCGGTCGGCGAGAGCCTGTGGGTGCTGCCGCCCGGGCGCCCGGCGTCCAGCCCGGCGGAGCTGCTCGCCTCGCCCCGCTTCCAGCAGGCGATCGCCAAGCTGCGCGAGACCGGCTCGGTCATCATCCTCGACACGCCGCCGGCGACCTGGTCCGCGGACGCCCTGCTGATCGCCGGCGCGGCGGAGGGCACCATCCTGGTTGCGCGCTCCGGGCGCACCAAGCGCCAGGTCACCGCCGAGATGGTCGAGGACCTGCGCGCCGAGGGCCTTATGCCGCTCGGCGTGGTCCTGCTCGGCACCAAGCGGCCCGTCCGCCGGGTGCGCCAGCACCTCGAGAAGGTCTCCGGCAGCGTCCCCACGGGCAGGGTCTGGCAGCCGGCGGCGGCCGAGTGGTCGCCGACGGCGCACGACGGCGAGCTCGGCAGGGTCGCCAGGCGACAGGAGAACGGTCAGGCCGAGCTGGACGAGACCTCGACCAAGAAGCTCATCGACTGAGTGGGAGCCGCGTGATGACCAAGGTCAGGCGCCTCGCGCTGGTCGGCCTCGACTGTGGTACGCCGGAGCTGCTCTTCGAGCGCTTCGCCGACGACATGCCGACGCTGACCGAGCTGCGCGAGCAGGCGCTGTGGGGGCCGCTGCGGAGCATCGACCCGCCGATCTCGATCCCGGCGTGGATGTGCATGCTGTCGGGCCGCACCCCCGGCGACCTCGGCGTGTACGGGATGCGCAACCGCAGCGACCACAGCTACGGCGGGCTCGCGTTCGCGACCTCCAAGACGTTCAAGGCGCCCCAGCTCTGGGACCTGCTCAGCGCCGCCGGCCGCGACAGCATCGTCCTGAGCGTCCCGGGGACCTACCCGCCGACGCCGCTCCAGGGCTGCATGGTCTCGTGCTTCCTCACGCCGTCCACGGACGTCCAGTTCACCTACCCGCCGGCGCTGCGGGAGGAGGTCCAGCGGGTGACGGGCGGCTACACCATCGACATCCCGGGCTTCCGCGGGGACGCCGAGCCGGTCGCCCAGCGCATGTTCGACATGACCGAGCAGCGCTTCGCGCTCGCCACGCACCTGGCGACCACCCGGAGCTGGGACCTCCTCTCCTTCGTCGACGTCGCGCCCGACCGGCTGCACCACAGCTTCTGGAAGTACTGCGACCCGAGCCACCCCAAGCACGAGCCGGGCAACCGCTACGCGGACGTGTTCCGCGACTACTACCGGGCCGTCGACCGCCACCTCGCGGGCCTCCTGGAGGTCCTGCCCGAGGACACGGCCGTGCTGATCGCCTCCGACCACGGCGGCCAGCCGATGAACGGAGGCTTCTGCTTCAACGAGTGGCTGATCCAGGAGGGGTTCCTCACGCTCGCCGAGCAGCCCGCGAAGCCGACGGCGCTCAGCAAGCTCAAGGTCGACTGGTCCCGGACCGCAGCCTGGGGCGAGGGCGGCTACTACGGCCGGCTGTTCCTGAACGTCGAGGGCCGCGAGCCCTCCGGGACGGTCCCCGCGGCCCAGTTCGAGACCGTCCGCCAGCAGCTCATCGACAAGCTGGAGGCGCTCACCGACCACGAGGGCAAGCCGATGGGCACGCGGGCCCTGCGCCCCGAGGCGGTCTACCCCGAGGTCAACGGCATCCCTCCCGACCTGATCGTCTACTTCGGCAACCTGCGCTGGCGCTCGGTCGGCTCGGTCGGCCTGGGCCGCGGCCTCTACACCTTCGAGAACGACACCGGACCCGACGACTGCAACCACTCCGACCAGGCGGTCTTCGTGCTCGCCGGCGAGGGCCTGCCCACCGGCAGGCGCGACGACCTGTCGATCATGGACGTCGCCCCCACCTTGCAGTCCCTGCTCGGCCTGCCGCGGCAGCCGGGCCAGCGCGGGCGGGTGCTGGCATGAAGCTGCTCCGTGGCCGCCGGGCGTCGAAGCCGAGGGTGTTCGTGCTCGGCCTCGACGGGACGCCGCACAGCTACCTGAAGGCGGAAGCCTCGACGGGACGCCTGCCGAACCTGGCGGCGCTGTTCGAGGAGGGCTCGTCGGTGCCCATGCGCTCCTCGCTGCCCTCGGTGTCGGGGACCGCCTGGATGACCGTGTTCACCGGCCGCGACCCCGGCGGGCACGGGATCTTCGGGTTCATGGACTGCAAGCCCGACAGCCACGACTTCTACTTCCCCACCTACGACCACGTCCGCGCGCCGGTGCTGTGGGACCTGCTCGCCCGCGCGGGCAAGCGCTCGGTCGTCCTCAACGTCCCGGGGACCTACCCCGCCCGCCCCATGCAGGGCTCGCTGGTGGCCGGCTTCGTGGCGCCACAGCTCGAGCGGGCCGTCTACCCGCCCTCGCTGCTGCCGCGGCTGCAGGCGCTCGGCTACCGCATCGACCTCGACACCCTGGCCGCGAGAGACGCGTTCGACCGGCTCGAGGAGGACCTGTTCACAACCTTCGCCAAGCGCAGGGAAGCGGCCCGGATGCTGCTGGCCGACGGCGACTGGGACCTGTTCGTCGCGGTCGTCACCGAGACCGACCGGCTCTACCACTTCCTGTGGAACGGGATGGCGGACGGCGAGGAGCGGGTGCTGGACCTGTTCCAGCGCTTCCACGCCGAGCTGGACGCCTTCGCCGGCTGGCTGGCCGAGAGCCTTCCCGAGGGCACCGAGCTGCTGGTCATGTCCGACCACGGCTTCACCAGCGCCCGGGTCGACGTGTTCACCAACGCCTGGCTGGTGGAGCGCGGCTACCTCGCGTTCGACGTGGACGAGCCCAGGGGCATGTCCGCGGTCAGCCCGCGCTCCACCGTCTACTCGCTCGACCCCGGCCGCTTCTACGTCAACCGCGCGGGCTCGCGGCCCCGCGGCAGCGTCCCGCCCGCCGAGGCCGGCGCGGTGCTCGAGCGCCTGGTCGCGGACCTCGCCGAGCTCCGCGACCCGAAGACCGGCGAGCTGGTCTACGCCGACCTCGTCCGCCGCGACCGGGCCTACCACGGCCCCGAGGCCGTCCGCGGCCCCGACGTGGTCCTCACCCTGAAGCCGGGCTACGAGCTGAAGGGCGGGACCAGGGGCAAGGCCGTGTTCCGCCCGCCCGCCCAGGGGCTCGCCGGCATGCACACGTCCGACGACAGCCACCTCTACCTGCGTGGCAGGGCGGTCCGGGACGGGCACGTCGACCTGCACGACATCGCACCCACTATCGCCGAGCTGCTCGGCGTCGACCCGGCCGAGGGGCGCTTCCAGGGTCGCTCGCTGCTGGAGGCCGGGCAGGGGAAGGGAGGAGCCGTATGAGCGCAGGGCGGGTGGTGGTGACGGGGGCCGCCGGCTTCATCGGCTCGCACCTGGCCGAGGCCCTCCTGGACCACGGTTTCGAGGTCACCGGCATCGACGCCTTCACGGCCTCGTACCCGGAGGCCGACAAGCGCGCCAACGCCGCCGGGCTGGTGGGGAGGCCCGGGTTCGAGCTGGTCGAGGGCGACCTGTCGGCCATGGAGCTCGACCCGCTGCTCGCCGGCGCCGACGTGGTGTTCCACCAGGCGGCGCAGGCCGGGGTGCGCTCGTCGTGGGGCCTCGACTTCGACCTGTACGTGCGCGACAACGTGATCGCGACGCAGCGCCTGCTGGAGGCGTGCGTGCGCCGCGGCGTGCGGCGTCTGGTGGCCGCCTCGTCCTCCAGCGTCTACGGGGACGCGCCGACCTACCCGACGACCGAGGCGTCGACCACCCGCCCGGTGTCGCCGTACGGCGTCACCAAACTGGCCGGCGAGCACCTCTGCCTGGCGTACGCCCAGCTCGGCGCGTCCGCCATGACGGTCGCGACGCTGCGCTACTTCACCGTGTACGGCCCGCGGCAGCGGCCCGACATGGCCTTCCGGCGCTTCCTCGGAGCCGCCTACGCCGGCCGGCCCATCACCGTCTACGGAGACGGCGAGCAGACCAGGGACTTCACCTTCGTGGACGACGCGGTGCGCGCCAACCTGCTCGCGATGGCCGCGCCGTTCCGGGCGGAGCCCGTCAACGTCGGCGGGGGGCGGCGGGTCACCTTGAACGAGGTCCTCGACCTCATCGGGCGGATCACCGGCCGCCGGCTGCGCATCGTCAGGGCGCCGAGCCAGCCCGGCGACGCCAGGCACACCGGGGCCGACGGGGCCCGGGCGGAGGCGCTGCTCGGCTACCGTCCCGAGGTCGACCTCGAGACCGGGCTCGCGCGGGAGGCCGCCTGGGTGGCCGGTCTGGTGGGCGCCCCGACGGTGGGCAGCCGGGTGGTGCCGTGACGGTCGCGCTCGAGCGGCGCGCGCCGGGGACCACGCCCCCGCGTGCGAGCCCCCGCACGGGCAGGGGCAGGCACGAGCGGAGGCCGCTGCCGGTCAGCGTGATCGTGCTGCTGCCGGCGGTGGTGTTCCTGCCGCTGCTGATCCCGCACGGCCCGAGCAACACCGCGCCGGTGGACGTCCTGATCCTTCTCTACCTGGCCGTCGCGATGGTCGGATGGCTTTTTCCGCGGCGGGCGATGTCGTTCCCGCTCTCGGCGGTGACCGCCTTCATCCTCGCCGTGAGCCTGATCGGCGTCGGCACCAGCCAATTCGCCGGGGTCGGCCGCACGGCAGTGCTGATCGACGTCTACCTGTACGCGTTCTTCGTGGCGGCGGTCAACGACCTGCGCGCCGACCGGCGGGCCCTCGGGATCGTCCTGACCACCTGGGTCCTCACCGCGCTGGTCTGGGCGGTGCTCGCCAACGGCATCGCCTTCCATTTCCTGCCCGACAGCCTCGCGAGGCTGATCCTGTCGAACTCCAGGGCGCTGAACCGCGCCTCGGCCACGGCCGACAACCCGAACCTGGCCGCGAGCTACTTCCTCGTCTCCCTGTTCGTCCTGGCCGCCTCGCCGCGGCCGCGGACGCGCTGGCTGCGCTGGCTCGCCGCGGGCTGGCTGATCCTCGCCATCTACTCGACGGGCTCGGTGGCCGGTCTGGTCGGCCTGTTCGCGGGGGGCGGCACGCTGCTGGGCTCGTTCCTGGTGCGGCGGGCCGGCTCGACGGTCAGGCAGGCGCAGGTGGTGATCGCGCTGATGATCGTCGCGCTCGCCTTCGCCGGCGTCGGGGTCGTGCGCATGGCCGTCCGGGGGTCGGTCCTGAGCGACGTCGCCACCATCTCCGCGTCGCAGCAGCAGGGCGGCGTGTTCCAGAACAGCCTCGGCCGCTCGAACCGGTCCCTGCACGGCCGCCTGACCCTGTGGACCCAGGGGCTCGACAAGACCTCCGGCCGCGGCAACGAGCTGTTCGGCGTGGGCGCCGGCGAGGCGAAGTACACCGTCGACTACAAGAGCCTGCACAACGACGTCCTCGCCTACCTGGTCGAGCGCGGCCTCATCGGCCTGTTCGGCCTGGCGATGCTGTACTGGCTGGTCTTCCGGCAGGCGGCGAGGCTGCTCGGCCCGCGGGGGCCGGCGGGGCTCCACGCGCTGGCCGCCGGCGTGTTCGCCAACTTCGCCTTCAGCATGACCCACCAGACCCTCCACTTCCGCCACGTCTGGCTGCTGTTCGCGCTGGTGTGGGCGGCGACCAGCCTGAAAGCGGAGGAAGGGCCACGCTAGTCCCGGCGAGGCCGCAGCTTGTCCGCGAGCAGCGCCGCGCCCGCGGCGAGCAGGTAGCTGCCGACCACGTCCGTGAGCCAGTGGTCGCCGACCGCGACCCGGGCGAAGAGGTGCGCGGCCAGCGCCAGCGCGGCCAGCGCCAGCAGCGGGCGGCGCCACGACGGGCGCAGCCAGGCGGTCACGGCGCCGCCGATGATCCAGCCGAGGGCGACCAGCAGCGCGCCGCCGGAGGGGTAGGCGCCCTGCGACCACGCCTGGACAGGCCCTTCGTCAGGGCCCGGCCGCCCGAAGGCGACGCGCAGGGCCCACGCCAGCGGCACCGTGGCCAGCAGCACCGCGAGCCACGGGACCCACGGGAGCCACCGGCGGCGCGGGAGCCGTGCCCGCGGGCGCCCGCCGCGCGCCGTGCCGCTCGCGGCCACGACCGCCACGACCGCCACGACCGCGGCGGCCAGCAGCGGCAGCGCCGCGGTCACGTAGGTCCCGTGGCCGTCGCGCCGCTCGGCCGCGACCTTTCCGACCAGCCCCCGGTAGGGACGCTGCTCGAGCCAGCCGTGCAGGTGCCGCCGCACGGCGTCGTCCAGCCTCGCCGGGCCCGCGGAGGCCGCCGGGGCCGGGCCGCGCCCGACCGCCAGTCCGACCGCGACCACGGCGGCGAGACAGCACAGCCCGGTCAGGACCTTCACGCGGTACCCGTCCTGAGGCATTTCCTGGAAAATCTGAGAGGGAGCACCAGATGACCACCTGTGGAAGCCAATCACACCGGCGCGCGTTGCGGGCGGTCGCGGGCGTGGCACTGGCGGCGCTGGTGGCCATGGCGGCGGCCGGGTGCGAGTCGGCCCCGCCGGTCACGCTCACCAAGCCGGCGCCCGCCCTCCCGACCGCCCGGTCGGGGCCGCCGCCCGTGCTCGCCGTGCACTTCGACCGCGGGAAGTACCCGCTGCTGGGGAGCCGCGCCGCGGACCTCGCCAAGGTCGGCGAGGCCTTCAACGCCGTGCTGATCTCGTCCGGGGACGACCAGCTCGTGCAGGAGGCCCGCGACCAGGGCCTCAAGGTCTACCTGGGCTTCGATGAGCACAAGGACTTCGCCGCGGGCAAGGACGTCACCGCGGACGTGCGCGACCTGGTGCGGTTCGCCAGGGCGCACCGGGCCGACATCGCCGGCATCCGGGTCGCCGACCGCGTCAACCAGGGGCTGAGGCCGGAGCAGACGCTCGCCTACCTGCGGGCCACCGGTGGCGTGCTGCACCAGGAGGTGCCGGGCGTCCCCGTCATCGTCGACCTGTCGGACCCGCAGCTCACCTGCGGCCTGCCCGCCCAGGACCCGTGCAGCAAGCCCCGCATGCCCGACTACCGGTACCAGACGGACGCGGAGCTGCTGCGCATCTACCACAGCGGCTACGTCGACGGCTTCATGCTCGCGAACGGCCTGGCCCGCGAGGACGCCGACTGCGGCGGCTGCAACGTCCGCGACATCGACACCGTGGCCCAGGCCGCGGCCTGGCGCAAGGCCAGGGCCATGTTCCCGCACCCGTTCCTGCTGTTCGCCCGGGTGGCGACGCTCTCCTTCCCGCAGTTCCAGTACCCCGGCAACCCCGCCCAGGCGGCCATGGCCACGCACGTGTACGAGACGATCCCGCTGCAGGCGGGCGTCGACGGGGTCGACCTGTGGGCCTGGAGCCGCCAGTTCGACGGCACCGTGCGGACGTTCCTCGACAAGAGCGGCGCCGCCAACCCCCTGTGGCAGCGGATGGTCGCGGTGGCCGCGGCCGTGCACGCCCAGGCCCGCCCGTCCTGAGGTCGTGTCAGGTCGTCAGGCGGTCAGGGCCGGCGCCTCGCCCGGCTGCGGCTCGGCCACCGCGCCGAGCGGGACCGCGCGGTGGGTGCGGCCACCGGTGACGATGTACAGCAGGGTCTCGGCGATCACGCCGAGGGTGCGCGGCAGCGTCGGGGCGGCCAGGAACTCGAGGTCCACCGCGACCTTGGTCGGCACGACCACCCGCAGGTAGTACTCCTCGAGGTCCTGGTAGGGCGAGCGCAGCTCGTCCCGGTCGCGCAGGCGCACCGCGGCGGGGCCGGTCAGCCCCGGCCGGTAGCTGAAGACGGCGTCGCAGCCGGACGGGTAGCGCATGGCGAGGTCCGGGGTCTCCGGGCGCGGGCCGACCAGGGTCATCTCGCCTTTGAGGATGTTGAAGAGCTGGGGCAGCTCGTCGAGCCCGGCGAGGCGGAGCAGCCTGCCGAACGGCGTCAGGCGGTGGTCGTCGGCGGTGGTGACGTTGGGCCCACGAGAGCCGGTCCGCATGGTGCGGAACTTGAGCAGGGTGAACGGGACGCCTCCCTGGCCGACGCGCTCCTGCCGGAAGACGACCGGGCCGGGGCTCGTCATCGTCACCAGGAGCGCCACCGCGGCCAGCAGCGGCGCCAGCAGCACGAAGGCCGTCCCGGTCGTCAGCAGATCGAGCACCCGCCGTGGAAGGCTGGGTGGAACGCCGGGTGCGGGTGGAGCCCCAAATTTTGCCGCCCTCATCTACGCCTCCGTGCCGAACGTGGTCGTGGTTGGCTGCGAGCCGTTTCCCGGGCCGTCGCGGGCGCTCTGGCGACCGGCCGGAAGGCCGTGGGTCCGGGGGACGAGGGGGGGCGGCGGCTCGGCGTCCGGACCGGGGAGCCCGAGCAGCCGGCAGTAGGTCTGGTCGATCAGGGCGCACATCAGGGCCGGGTCGAACATCCAGCGCACCCAGCGGCTCCCCGCGTCGCCCATGCGCCGGGCCTCGGCAGGGTGGTCGAGGAGCCAGAGCACGCAGTCCGCGAGCGCCGCGGGGTCGCCGGGCGTGGCGAGCAGCCCGGTCGCGCCGGGCACGATCAGGTCGGGCACGCCGTTGACGGCGGTGGCGACCACCGGGCGGCCGGACGCCACCGCCTCGGTCAGCGCCCGCCCGAGCCCCTCGTACAGCGACGAGATGACGAAGACGTCGAAGGCGCTGGCGACGAGCGGGGCGTCCGCGCGGAACCCGGTGAAGCGGATCTCGACGCCGAGCCGCCGCGCCTCGGCCCGCGCCTCGCCGTCGAGGGGACCCTCCCCCACCATGACGAAGCACACACCGGGCCGGGCGGCCGCGACCCGTGCGGCCATGCGCACGAAGTCGAGCGGCGCCTTCTGGTACTCGAGGCGCCCGACCGTGCCGACGAGCGGGACGTCCGGGCCGATCCCGAGCTCGATGCGCACCGAGGGGTCCGCCGCGGTGGGGATCTGGTCGAGCTCGACCGCGGAGGGCACCACCGTGACGCTCCCCGGCCGGGCGATGCGCCGCTCGACGGCCTCGCGGGCGACCCGCGGCGCGACCGCGAGGAAGCTGTCGGTCATCGGCAGCACGATGCGGTCCAGGAGCAGGTAGGCGCGCTTGCGGCGCGCGCTCATGAAGTCGTGGAACGGCAGGCCGTGGAAGGTGTGGACGACCGCCGGGGTGCGGCAGAGCCAGGCCGCGAGCCGGCCGAGGAAGCCTGCCTTGGCCGAGTGGGTGTGGACGACCGCCGGGCGCTCCCGCCGGATGAGCCGGACGAGCTGCGCCAGCACGTACAGGTCGTCGAGGGGGGCGATGGTCTCGCGGAAGCGCTTGAGGCGGACGGTCCTGACGCCGGCCCGCTCCGCCCGCTCCCACAGCGGGCCGCCCTCGCACCCGGCGACCCAGGTCTCGTAGCGGTCCGGGTCGGCGCCGAGCACGGTCAGCAGCGTGTTGCCGCCGGCGCCGGCCCAGAACTTGGTGATGACGTGGAGCACCTTGACCCGCGGCGGCACCGGCTGCGGCGGCAGCCCGGCGGCGCCCACCACCGCGGCGTCGCTGGGCCACGCGGGGGTCCGGCTGCTCATCGCAGGACCGCCCGGGCTCGGCAGAGGCTGGCGATCCGCTCGCAGACGTAGTCGACGTCCGCCAGCGCGAGCCCGGGGTACAGCGGCAGCGACACCACCCGCTCGAAGGCGGCGTCGGCGCCCGGGTGCCGGCCGGCCAGGTCGGCGCCGAGGAGCTGCTGGAAGTACGGGAAGTGGTGCACCGGGATGAAGTGGACCGAGCAGCTCACGCCCTGCCCGCCGAGCTCGGCGACGAGGTCGTCCCTGCCGAGGCCGAACTCCGGCTCGACCTGGACCACGTACAGGTGCCAGGCGTGGCGGCCCTGCCCGGGCCGGGCCGGCGGCCGCAGGCCGGGGATGCCGGCGAGGGCCTCGTCGTAGCGGCGGGCGAGCAGGGCGCGCCGGTCCTGCCAGCCGGCGAAATGCCGGAGCTGGGCCCGCCCGATCGCGGCCTGCACGTCGGTCATGTTCGCCTTGAGGCCGGCGATGTCCACGCTGTAGCGCCAGGCGCTGCCCGGCAGGTACCGCTTCCAGGCGTCCCTGCTCATGCCGTGCAGGCGCGCACGGCGCGCGTAGTCGGCGACCTCCTGGTCGGCCGTCGTGAGCATGCCGCCCTCGCCCACCGGCAGGTTCTTGGTGGCGTAGAAGCTGAAGCAGGTCGCGGCCGAGAGGGACCCGACCGGCCGCGACCCGACCCAGGTGCCGAGCGCGTGGGCGGCGTCCTCGACGACCCGCCCGAGCGGCAGGCCCGCGGCCTCGGCCAGCTCGTGGACCGGCGCCGGGAACCCGGCGTAATGGACGACCACCATGGCGTCGACGCCGCCGGCGCGCCTGGCCGCGGCCGCGCAGGCCGGCGCGTCCGAGCACAGGGTGAGCGGGTCGACGTCGGCGAGGACCGGCACCAGCCCGGCGTGGACGATCGCGTGGACCGCGCCGCAGAAGGTCATCGTCGAGGTGAGCACCTTGGCGCCGGGCGGAAGGCGCAGGGCGCGCAGGGCGAGCTCGATGGCCGCCGTGCACGAGGCGACGGCCACCCCGTGGTCGGCGTGCACCCACTCCGCGAGCTCGCGCTCGAAGGCGACGACCTCCGGCCCGGTGGTCAGCCAGCCGGACTCGAGGACCCGCGCCGACGCCGCGCGCGCCTCCTCGCAGATCTCCGCCCGCGCGAAGGGGACCTGGCGCGGCGGCGTCGCTTCGTCGCGGCCGTTTTCCAGGTCGGTGGTCGCCATTGCGTCGGTAGTCGCCATTCCCTCGGACCCCTCGTATTCCCTGAGCTATGTGACCGCCGCGGACTGCAGCGGGGCCGGCCCGAACGCCATGGGCAGCCGCGTGAAAGAGCCGTAGAGCCGCGCGTATTCCTGGATGCCGTCCTCGAGGGTGTGGGCCATCGAGAACCCGAGGCCGCGGAGCTTGCCCCCGTCCACCTCGTAGGAGATCTGGTTGAGGATCTCCTTGTCGGTGTGGACGACCCGCATCCTCGGGAAGCGCCGCTCGAGGAGCGCGATGATCTGGTTCACGCTCGCGTTCTCACCGACCACGTTGAAGATGCCGTCGCCGGTGCGTTCGTCCGCCACGCAGAAGGCGATGGCGCGGCTCACGTCGGTGACGTGAATGAACGGCCGCAGCTGATTTCCTGAGCCGAAGACCTCCAGCGGCGCGCCGACGGCCGCTCGAAAAGCGAAGATGTTGACCACGGTGTGGACGCGCAGCCCGGGGGAGTAGCCGTAGACCGTGGCGAACCGCAGGACTGTCGGGCGCAGGCGGCCGCCGGTGTCGGTCGACAGCCCGAGGACGTCCTGCTCGCCCTTGAGCTTGAACTCCGCGTAGGGGCTCGCCGGGAGACAGGGGCTCTCCTCGTCGACGACCCCCGAGGTGGGGCCGTACACGCTCGTCGTCGACGCGTAGACGAAGCGCTTGACGCTCCGCGCCCGGCGGGCGGCCCGCGTGACGTTCACGGTTCCGCCGTAATTGATCTCCTCGGTCGCATCGCGCCGCTCGAAAGAGATGGTGGCATTGCAGAGCGCCGCGAGGTGGACGACGACGTCGGTGTCGTCTCCCAGCGCCGCCTCGACGTCGTCCTCGTTGCGAATGTCGCCGAGAACGAACTCGTAGTCGACGTGCGGGGGGAGGTTCATGAGCGACGGGAACTTCTCTTCGCGCATGTTGTCCAGCACCCGTACGCGGCGGACGTGGAAAGATTCGACCGACGCCAACGTGTGCAGGAGTCGCGAGCCGATGTACCCGGCCCCCCCGGTGACAAGGATGTTCACACGCCCTCCCCCGATCCTGATGCGGTAGCAGTGTGTCCGCAGGGTGAAGCTGAGATGAATCCGCGGCGACGAGATGACTATGAGTTGTGCAGAAAAATCCTCAACCGCAAGTGGGGTGAACGTGCCTACGCTCTTTGGCTGGCTCACGAGATGACACACGTTACGCAAAATGCGGGTGGTCCACGCCATTCAGTCCGATTACTGTCTGCGCCATGGCTGATGACGAAGTGATGCTCTCCATACCCTCCGACCTCTATGAGCGGTTGGCACGGGTGGCAGGCGCGCGTGCCCGCCCGGTCCGCGACCTGGTCCTCGACGCGCTGGCCGACCTCGCCGCGGCCGCGCCGCCCGTGGGCGAGGCGGACGACTACAGCGACGCCGAGCGGGACGAGGTGGCGGCACGGCTGGCGTCACTCGGCTACCTCGACGAGTGACAGCCCTGCGGGCCCGCGCCGGACCGGATGGGAACCGACCGGACCGGGATCGCATGAGTGCCGGGGCCGCTGCCACGCCGGCGCGCCGGATCGGCGCTCAGGCAACCGACGTAGCCGAACTCATCCGTGTGCCCGATTCGTGAGGGTGGTTTGTGGCATAGCGTTACGAAACAGGGAGTAGCAGATGAACAGCGGGCGACGGGGCGTTGAACGATGATCCAAGGGGTGCTCACGACCGCCGGCGAGCGCCTCGGCGTGGACTGCGCCGTCCCCTGGGTCGGCAAGCTGATCCAGGAGGCCGCCGACGGGGGCCTGCTGGCCGAGGACCCGGGCACGGCCACGGTGCGGGTCCGGGTCGAGGACACCCACCAGCCGTTCGAGACCGCCGGCTGGGAGCCGCTCGCCCGCGGGGTCTTCGGCCACGACGGGTCGCTGGTGCTCCGCAATCTGCTGTCGACCGGCTTCGACCTGCGCGTGGACCGCGCCGCCGGCACGGCGCTCTTCACGTTCCGCTGGCGGCCGCCGCGCCGTGAGCGGGCGATGGCGCTGGCCCTGCGGTCGCGCTTCCACCTGCTGGCGCGCTCGGCGCTGCTGCGCTACCCGGCGCTGTGGCGGGCGGGCACGCGCGGCCGGGCGCCGCTGCACGCCTCGGCCTGCACCGCCGGCGACGGCCGCGTCGCGCTGCTCGCCGGGCCGGGCGGGGTCGGCAAGTCGACGCTGGTCTCGATGGAGCTCGCGGACGGCGGCAGGGCGGTCTCCGACAACGTCTGCGTGGCGGACGGCGCCAGCGCCTGGGGGGTCGTCGAGCCGCTGCGGGTCGAGGGCGGGGGCGGCCGGCGCATGCCCCACGGCCGCCGCGAGACGGCGATGCCCGGCCGGGCGCCGGTCCTTCGGCCCGACCGCGTCGTGGTGCTGCGGCGCGGGTCCGGCCCGACCGCCTCGGTGCGGCCGTGCAGCCCGGAGGCCGCCTCCAGGTCGCTGGTGACCGGCACCTACATGGCGCAGGAGCTGCGCCGCTACTGGGCCTTCGCGGCCACCCTGGCCGCCGGCACGGGGACCGGCCCGCCGCACCCGCCGGTCGCCGAGGTCGCCGCCGCCTTCGCGAGCAGGCTGCCGGCGACGCTCGTCATCCTTCCAGACCGACCGGGGCCCCGGCTGCGGGAGCTCCTCGACAGCGTGGACCAGGAGGCCGGGACGTGGACGTGAAGGTCCTGACAACCGACCGCCCGCGGCCTTCGGCGCGGGTCTTCGAATCGGGCGACGCCCCCGCCGACCCGGCCGTGCTCGAGCTGCTCGGCGACAGGCTCGCCGACGTCGACCTCGTCACCGCCCCGGTCGTGCTCCCCGACTTCCACCACAAATCGTCCATGGAGATGCCCTCGAGCATCGCCGTGGCCACTCATGGCACGATCCGCCCGACCCTGACCAGCTCCTCGGTCAACTGTGGCATGGCACTGATCGCCTTCGACGCGGACACGCCCAGCCAGGAGGCGGTCGGCCGGTTCTACCGGGCGGTCCGCGAGCGCTTCCCGCACCCGACCACGCGCCGCCGCGACCTCAGCAGCCGCGAGGTCATGCGCGCGGCCGCCGACGGCGGCGCGTTCGCGGCCGACCGCTACGGCGTCGACCCGGCCAGCCTCAGCCGCATGGAGAAGGACGGCCGCATCGACCTCGCCGCCCACGGCGGCATCGGCCGGCTCAGGCGCGAGCTGCCGTGGGTGGTGGTGCAGCTGGCACGCATGCGCTTCGGCACCATCGGCCCGAGCAACCACTTCGTGGAGCTGCAGCGCGTCGAGGAGGTCCTGGACGAGCACGCCGCCGGCCTGCTCGGCGTCCGCGAAGGGCAGCTCACCCTGCAGTACCACGGCGGCGGCGGCGTGCTCGCAGGCCAGCTCGGGCGCCTGTTCGGGCGGCGCAGGAAGGTGGCCCGCACGGTCAAGGCAGAGATGCTCGTGACCAAGCCCCTGTTCCACCTCGCCTCGGCCCGCTCGCCGGCCGAGCTCCGCCTGCGCCGCGCGCTGTACTTCTCGGGCGACTGCCCGCCGGTCGACGCCGACGGTCCCGAAGGCGCCAGGCTGCTGCTGGCGAACGCCGCGGCCATGAACTACGGCTTCGCCTTCCGGCTGGCCACCTACGCGTCGCTGTGCGAGCTCGCCGGGCAGGTCTTCGGCGCGCGCGACAGCCGGCTGGTGGTCGACTCGCCGCACAACTCCATCTACGAGGAGGACCTGGACGGCCAGCGGGTCATCCTGCACCGCCACAACTCCTGCCAGGCCTACCCGGCCAGCCGGATGGCCGACCACCCCGTGTTCGGCGTCACCGGCCAGGCGATCCTGCTGCCGGGCACCAACCGCACCTCCTCGTACCTGTGCGCCGCCGCGGAGGGCGCGGGCGCGAGCCTCTGGTCGGCCTGCCACGGCGCCGGCACCATGATCGACGGCTTCGCCGCGCGCGGGCTCTCCGGGCCCGACCCGGACGGGCGCACGACGCTGCGCTACAACTACCGCGGCAGCGAGCCGGAGGTGGTGCCGCAGCTCGACGACCGCGGCGTGAACGAGGCGCTCGGCATCCTGCGGGGCCACGGCATCGCCCGGCCGGTCGCCCGCCTGCGGCCCATCGCCGTGCTGAATTGAGCGGTGCCGGTTTGAGCGGCTCCGCAGGCTCCCCACCGGCCGCCCCGTCCACCCGGCGCCTGGTCGCCCGGAACGCCGGCGCGCAGGTGGTGACCTTCGCCGCCCGCGCGGTCGCCGGCCTGACCGCGGTGGTCCTGATCGCACGGCACGGCGGCCCGCACCCGCTCGGCGTCTTCCAGTTCGGGCTGACGCTGTCGCAGATGTTCGGCTTCGCGGTCGGGCTCGGCCTGCCGAACCTGATCACCCGCGAGGTCGCCCGCGACCCCGCCCGCAGCCGCGACTGGGTCGGCACGGGCGTGTTCGTGGCGCTGTCGGCCGGCAGCCTGGTCACGGTCGGGCTCGCGGTCGGCATGCGGTTCAGCGGACGGCCGCACGAGATGGTCGCGGCGGTGTCGCTGGCGGCGGTCGCCCTGAGCTTCGACACCGCCGGGCGACTGGAGTTCGCCGCGTTCGAGGGCTGGGAGCGCATGTGGCTGGAGGCCGGCGCCACCTGCCTGCAGGAGGCCAGCTTCGTCGCCGGGACCGTGGCGATGCTGGCGACCGGCCACGGGGCGCAAGGGGTGATGGCGGCCTACGTGCTCTCCCGCCTGCTCGGCGCGGTCACCGGCTGGCTGATCGCCAGCTGGCACCTGGGCGCACCGGTCGCGCCACGGCCACCGCTGGACTTCCTGCGCCGCACGCTGCGCCGGACGGTCCCGTTCGCGCTGGACGACGCGCTGTCGCTGACCTATATCCGCATCGACGCGGTGCTGCTGGGGTTCATCAGGGGCCCTGACGCCGTCGGCCTGTACCAGGCGGCCACCAACCTCGTCCTGTACCTGAATATCCTCGCCCGGGTCCTGAACACCGCCCTGTACCCGCGCATGAGCAAGGCCTGGCCGGACCCGGCCAGGCTGGGCCGCTGGCGCGACCTGTCGCTGCGGCTCCTCGCGCTGGTCTCGGTCCCGGCGATGATCGGGTCGCTGCTGCTCGCCCACCAGATCTTCCGCTTCGTCTACACGTCGAAGTTCGACAGGGCGGTGCCGACCTACCAGGTGCTCGCGCTGGTCATCGCGATCCGCATGCTCGGGCACACGCTGGGCACCTCGATCACGGCGGCCAACCGGCAGACCGCGCGGACCACCGTGGTGGCCGTGGCGGCGTTCACCAACATCGCGCTGAACCTCTACTTCATCCCGCGCTGGTCCTACTTTGGCGCGGCGGTCACCACGGCGGTCACCGAGACCGGCGTGTTCGTCGCCTACGTGGTCCTCGCCCGCCGCATCATCGGCCGCTCCAAGCTGATCGAGGCGGTGGCGCTGCCGGCGCTCGCCTGCGTCCCGATGGTCGCGGTGCTGCTGGCGCTGCGCAACGACGTCGACCTGCTCGTCACCATCGCTGCCGGCGCGTGCGCATACGCGCTCGGGCTCGCGGCGGTGGCCGCGGCGCTGGTGCCCCGCGCGGCGCGGCGCCACCCACGGGCCGCCCTCAGCGCCCTGCTCGCGAAGGCCGCGGGATGAGCGGCGGGGAGGAGCCGGCCGTGACGGTCATCGACCACCGCCTGCTGAACTGGCGGTTCGTGGTCCCGGGCGTGCCGGACGGGCTGCTCCTGCTCGCCGCCGCCGACGAGGCCGGGGAGGTCCAGGGGGCGGTGGCGTGCGACCCCGGGCTCGCCGCGCTGCGGGCCGGACCCTACCCGGCGGTGGTCGTCGCGGACCTCGGGCGCTGGGCCGCGACAGGCGCCGGGGCCGGGCGCCGCGGCCGCGGCCGGGGCGCGGGCGGCAGGGAGCTGCTCGCGGAGGCCGCGGGGGCGGTGGCGCCGGGCGGCTGGCTGTACGCCTCGTTCGCCAACCGCCTGTACCCGCTGCGCTCCCGCGGCGGCGCGGCGCTGACGCTGGCCGCCGCGGGCAGGGTCCTGCGCGGCGCCGGGCTGCGGCCGTCGTCGGCCTGGCTCGCCTTCCCGGACCAGCGCACCACCGCCTACCTGGTGCCGGCGGGGGGCGGGCCCGAGCTCGAGTATTTCATGCGCACGTTCTTCTTCCCGTATGCCACCGGCGGGTCCGCCAGGAAAGTGAGGATACGGCAGCGCGCGCTCACTTCGATGCGCGGCGCCGCCCTGCTGGCGCCGGCGCGCCTGCGGCCCCGCTTCGCCCCGGCGTTCGCCGTCGTCGCGGAGCGCCCCGCGTGATCCCGCCGCTGAGGGAGCTGCTCCAGGCGCGCTGGCCGGAGCTGCGGCCCGGCCGCCCGCCGCTGGCCACGGCCATCGTCGCCGGGGTCGACCGCTCCCCCGCCGCCAAGGTGACGCTGGTCTTCTTCGACCGGGCCGGCGACCTCGCCGCGGTCGCCAAGGTCGCCAGGGGCCCGGCCTCCGAGCCGGCGCTGGTCCAGGAGTACGAGACCATCAGCTACCTGTGGGCGCTCGGGGTGCCCTCGGTGCGGGAGCAGGTCGCCGAGCCGCTGCTGCTCGAGCGGGTCGCCGGCCGCCTCGCCCTGGTGCAGGCGCCGCTCCGCGGCCGGCCGATGACCGCCGCCTACTACACGCCCGGCCACGTCGCCGACCGGGCCCTGGTCGCCAGGGACTTCGCCCAGGCCGCCGCCTGGCTGCTCGCGTTCCAGCGCGAGACCTCGACCGGCCCCGAGGTGCTGGACGCGGCGCTGCTGGACCGCTGGGTCGGCCAGGTGCTCCGCGCCTACCGCGAGGAGGTCGGCTGGAGCGCGACCGAGGAGAGGCTGTTCGGGGACGTCCAGACCAGGGCGGAGGCGCTGCTGGGGCTGCCGCTGCCGACCGCGGCGGTGCACGGCGACTACTGGATGGGCAACCTGCTGGTGGACGCGTCCGGGCTGCGCGGGGTCATCGACTGGGAGCGTGGCCGCGGCTCCGGGCCCTGCCTGCTGGACGTCTACAAGTTCCCCACGTCCTACGCGGTCAACATGGACCGCGGGTACCCCGGCGGCACGGTGCCCGGCCACGAGGGGCGGCAGCGCTGGCGGGAGCGCTGGCGCCGCTTCGGCGAGTGGCCGCACCTGGCGGGCTTCGGCGACGCCTACTACGGCGAGGGCTGGTTCCCCGAGCGGGTCCGCGGCTTCGTCCTCGACCACCTGAAGGCCCTGGGCGCACCCGCCGAGGCCAACGCCGTGTTCTTCCCGCTGTTCTTGGCCGAGCAGGCACTGCTGCCCGGCCATCCACGCACCCGCGCCGCCAACCGCGCCCTGCTGCACGCCTTCGCCGAGGAGCCCACCACCACCTGGCTGCGGGCGCGGTAGCCCCTGGTCACGTCCGGGGTCGGTCCCCGGTCAGTCGAAGTAGCCGAGGGCGCGCAGGCTCGCGGCGACGTCCTCCTCGACCTCGAAGTCGCCGGAGGCCGCCCGGGTCGCCGCGCCGCCCGCCTCCAGCAGCCAGGCCTCGTGCAGCTTGCGCAGCTCGGCGAGCAGGCCCGGCTCGGCGTCGACCAGGTTCATCGTCTCGCACGGGTCCTTGCGGACGTCGTACAGCTCGTCGCGGCCGTCCGACGACCAGATGTACTTGTGGTCGCCGCGGCGCAGGCCCCGCAGGTCGCGGCGGAAGGCGACGGGGTCGAAGCGGTGGAAGCGGTTGAAGCGCTCCAGCGGTGGGTCGAGGAACTCGGTCACCAGGCAGGAGCGCGGGTCGGCCGTGGCGCACAGCGAGACCCCGGCGAGGCCGTCGGTGTCGAGCCCGGCGGCCTCCAGGACCGTCGGCGCGACGTCGATCGTGCCCACGGGGCGCTCGACGACGCCGGCCGGGATGCCCGGATGGCGGACCACCATGGGAACGCTCGCCAGCGTCTGGTGGACGCTGAAGAAGTGGTCGAGGATGCCGTGCTCGCCGAAGCTGTTGCCGTGGTCGGCGGTGACGATCACCACGGTGTCGTCGCCGAGCGCGCCGAGCAGGCGGCCGAGCAGCTCGTCGCCGTAGCTGATGCTGCCGTCGTACAGGTCGAGCAGCAGGCCCATGCTCTCGTCGTCGAGCGGGTTGGCGCCCGCCATGTAGGCCATGGCGTCCTGGTTGACCTCGCGCGCCCGGGCCACGGCCGACTCGTCGGCGAAGCGGCGCAGGTGACGGCCTGGCGGGGCCAGCGGCCCGTGCGCCTCCATGATGTGGGCGTACACGAAGAAGGGGCGCCGGTCCTGCCGGGCCCGCCCGAGCCACTCGACCGTGGCGTCGACCAGGGCGGCGGCGCCCTTGTCACGCGCCTCGACGCGCCGCCGCAGGTAGCGCTGGTATGCGCGGGTGAGCGTCTGGCTGCGCTTGACGGTGCTGCGCACGCGCGGCCACAGCCACTGGTAGGCGCCGTTGAGCGCGCCGCTCACGCCGGAGCGGTCACCGTTGCCCGAGACCCCCCAGAACTCCTGGAAGACCTCGAAGCCGCGGTTGAACTCGTACATGCGCCCCACGTAGGGGTTGGCCGAGAAGCCGCCGGTGCTGTACCCGGCGTCGCGCAGCCGCTCGGCCAGCAGCCGCAGCTCGGGCGGCACCGACCGGTTGGCTCTGTTCATGCCATGGCGGGACGGGTACAGCCCGGTGAACATCGACGCCATGGCCGGGAAGGTCCACACGCCGGGCGCCACGACCGTGGCGTACCGGGTGCTCGCCGAGGCGAAGGCGTCCAGGGTCGGGGTCGTCGACCTCGAGTACCCGTAGCAGGAGACGTGGTCGGCCCGCACAGCGTCGAGCACGATCAGCGCAACGTTCAAGCAAGTCCTCCCCACCGCGGTGCGCTGCCCGGACGGCACCCGGGCCAGGCTAGTGAACCCAGGCTACGGACGCGGCCTATGAAGGTCCCGCGTCATTCGCCGTATCCGTGCTGCGTCGAATGCCGTGAAGGCCTCCGTAGCGGCCGGGTGGCCGCCACGGAGGCCCTTCGCGTCGTCACGTCACGGCTGGAGCTCGTAGGCCCCACGGTCGTCGTACTTCCGGGTCCCCGCCCCGTGGTTGGGGGTGGCAGGGTCGTCGACCCGAGGGCTGCCCTCCAGGTCGGTGGTGGTCTCGCCGCTCACGGCGGAGTCGGCGGAGTCGATCGCCTCCGAGCCCGCCAGCAGGTGGAAGTCGGAGCCCGGGGACACCCAGCTCGGGTCCGCCTGGATGCCCTTCGCCTCCTGGCCGGTGGCGGTCCTGAAGGCCTGGAGGGAGGTGTAGCTGGTCGACCCCCACACGTACATCGTGTCCGGAGTGGTCAGGAAGACGATGTTGTAGTTGACCGTGGTCCCCGTGGTCGAGGTGGAGTCGACGCGGATGTTGCTGTGGGTGCGGGGGGAGCTGATGCCGTTGTCGACGCTGATGTTGTTCTCCACCGTCGCCCCGGTCGAGCTGCCCTCCACGTTGATGCCGGCCGCCACGTTGTCGTACACGGTGTTGGAGATGATCCGCTGGTTCGTGGCCCCGAGGTCGTCGATGCCGTGGTCGCCGTTGCCGTAGGCCAGGTTGTCGACCACCAGGTTGTCGTGGGAGCCGGTGTAGAACTGCAGGCCCGTGTCCTCGTTGTCGTGGCTGACGTTGCGGTCGATGGTGTTGCTGTAGCCGCGGACGTCGATGCCGGGCGCGGCGCGGGCGTAGCCGCGGGCGTTGCCGTAGGTCAGGTTGCCGGTGACCTCCACGCCGTTGGTGTCCGCGTCGAGGAAGACGCCGGCCTCGCTGTTGTCGTGGGAGACGTTGGCGGACACCAGCGAGCCGGTCGTGGCGGCCAGCTTGATCCCGTACTTGGTGGAGCCCGACACCCGTTCGCCGGCGCCGCTCACGTCGTTGCCGCTGACGGTGACGTCCGACGAGGTGTAGACGTGGATCCCGTAGCTGGTGGTGTTGGAGACGGTGTTGCCGCTGACGGTCACGCCGGTCGAGGTGTTGACGTAGATCCCGTAGATGGTGGTGGCGCTGACGGTGTTGCCGCTGACGGTCACGCCGGTCGAGGAGGGCGCGACGTAGATCCCGTGGCTGCCGGTGTTGCTGACGGTGTTGCCGCTGACGGTCACGTTCGACGAGGAGCTCGTGACGACAATCCCGTAGCTGGTGGTGCCGTCGACGGCGAAGTCCTGGATGTTGACGTAGCTCTTGCCGGACACCTTGAAGCCGTTGGCCATGCCGGTGACCGTCACGCTGGCCCCGGGGGCGGCGGTGAGCACGATCGGCGACCCGGCCGCACCGGAGTGGCCCACGGTCACGAGCTCCGAGTAGGTGCCGCTGGCCACCTGGACGGTCTGGCCGGCGAGCGCGACCGAAGCGCCCTTGCCGATGGTGCAGAAGGGCTGGGACGAGGTGCCCGGGCCGGTGTCCGAGCAGCTCGGGTCGTTCTTGTCGACATAGAGCACGGTCGAGTCGGCCGACGCGGACTGCGTGTACAGCACCAGCAGCGCCATGACGGCCAGCACGACCGTGAGCAGGCGCACGCGCAGATGTCGATCGCTCTGCCGCGAGAGCGTGAGCATCGATGCTCCCCCTATTCCTTGAGGAAAAAGAATTCCAGCGCGTGCGTCCGGCACGTTCCGCCAGAATGAGACCCGCACCGTTCCACTGGTGGTCAGGTATGCGTCGATTGTGGTTCCGTGTAAAGCCCCGGGCACTCGGTATTCCTCATTAGCTTCTCATCACCTCGGGCACGGAACGAGCGGTTCTTCAGCTTTAGACGCAACCGCGTCCGCGCGTAATTCCGGATCGAGGCGGTTTCGCGTCACTCAGAGGAATGCCGCGCCGGTTCCGCCCGCCGTACCGGCAGCCCGTCGCAGCGCGCGTTGAGGCACCGGCCGGTGGCGAGGTCGAAGTCGAAGTTGTGGCCGAGGCAGCGCAGCACGCCGCCGGTGACCACGGCGCCGAAGGCCAGGTCCTCGCCGGCGTGGGGGCAGTACCTGCCGATCTCGTAGCGGCCGTCCGGCCCCTGGACCTCGATGGTCTCGGCGGGGTCGCGCGAGACCTCGTACGCCTCCACGGCGGCCAGCGCATCCGGGTCGGCGTGCTTGAGCAGCCCCACCAGGTAGTCGTTGTAGAGGTCCGGGGAGCGCCAAGCGGCGAACCGCAGCGACAGCAGCAGGTCCTCCCAGCCGATGCGCCCGGCGATCACCGGCTCGAGCCAGCGGGACGCCACCCGGAAGCGGTACTGCACGTCGCGGCCGCCCCCGTTCAGGTCGACCCGCACCCGGTGGGGGCCGAGCCGGGCGTCCCAGCGGCCACCGCCCGGCCCCTCCACCTCGAAGCGGACGGTCATGTCGATGCGCTCGAGGAAGTAGGAGCTCAGCTCGCCGAGGCGGGCGAAGTGCTCGGCGAAGCGCTCGCCCAGGGTGCCGTCCGGCTCCGGGTGCTCGGCGTACACCGCGGCCAGGTCCGCGGCCCGCTCCGCGGCGTAGGCGTCCAGGTACGCCTCGGTGTCGGCGAACGAGAAGCCCTCCCAGCGGGGATCGCGCACCAGCCGGCCGGAGCCCGGCTCGTAGGTGTCACCGGGCAGCCAGTGCATGGACGGCACGCCGCGCAGGTGCTCGGCGAGCCAGGCGGCGGCCTGGTCGAGCTGCGGGAAGATGCCGGGCCGCCCGGCGCTGGAGTTGTGCTGGCGCAGGACCGGGTCCAGGAAGCAGGGCGGCCCGGCGAACGGCACCGCCAGCTTGGGGGCGACGCCGCGCAGCAGCCTGGTCACCGCCTTGAACTTGCCGGTGCGCTTCTCGGTCTCGATGCGCTCGCGGACCGCGGGGGGGTACTCGTAGCAGATTGGGTGCCAGCTCGCCCCGGACATCTGCACGGCCATGACGTCGAGGCTGCCACCCGCCTCGACCGCCGCCCGGCGGCCCTGGGTCACCGACAGGCGGGCGTCGTTGCAGTGCAGCACCGAGACCCCGCCCGCGCAGACGAGCACGCCCGCGTCGTGGCACATCGGCGAGGTCTCCGGGATGAAGGTGAGCCAGTCGCCCCGGGTGTTGAGCGGGAAGCGGCGCCAGGCGGGCACCTCGATGACGTTCGCCACCCCGCCGGCGCGCAGGCGCCGCAGGAAGGTCTGTGCCGGGTACTTGGGGACCAGCACCCGCGTGCGCGCCGGCAGGCGCGTCAGGACCCCGAGGTCCATGTGGTCCAGGTGCTCGTGCGAGACGGTCACCCAGTCGCAGTCGAGCCGGGCGGGGGTGTCGAGGTGCGCGTTGCTCGGGAACTGGTGCCAGGCGCCCTGGAACGCCCCGCGGCGCGTGAGCCACGGGTCCATCAGCAGCCGTAGATCGTCGGTCTCCAGCTCGAGGCCCGCGTGCCCGAGCGACGTGATCCGCATCCCCCACCTCGTCGCCACTGCTCCCGGGCGTCTCCGGCCACTGCCGGCACGACGCCCACCGTATTGCCCTATGCTCGTCCACGGGAATTGCCCACGCCAATTGCTTTTCGCCCGGCCGCCCGTCGGATCTTTGCACGAGCCCGTATACGCCGATCGGGCGAGAGCCCGTCCCCCCTTTGCGTGATACCCGTGGCACGTGCCCCAGGCTATCATCCTGCTCTCATCTCATGAATGCCGAATTCTCGGCATTGTGATCGAGGGTGCCAGGAGGAGTGACCGTGAGCAGGTTCGGGGTTGACTACTCGTTCACGCCACCGACGGTCCAGGAGCTGAAGAGCGCCGGGGTCACGTTCGTCTGCCGCTACCTCTCGCACCAGCCCAGCAAGAACCTGACCCGCTCCGAGGCCGAGGCCCTGTCGGCGGCGGGCATCGACATCGTCGCCAACTGGGAGACCGACAAGAAGGGCTTCATGACCTCCGTCAACGCGACCCCTGCCCGGGACGCGGAGTCCGCACTCGCGCAGGCCCGCTCGTGCGGGATGCCGGAGGGGCGACCGATCTACTTCTCGCTCGACGTCGATCCCCGCGGGTTCAGCGCGGGGGAGTGGGACAGGGTCTTCGCCTACCTGGATGGCGTGGCGGCGGTTATCGGTCGGGCCAACGTCGGGATCTACGGTGGCTTCCTCGCCATCGAGAAGGCGCTCGGCGCCAGGAAGGCGCAGTGGGGGTGGCAGACCAGTTCCTGGCGAGGCCGGCACCCGACCGATCACGACCTCGTGTGGTCCGACCTCGCCCATATCCAGCAATTCGATCACGAGCTGCCACTCGGTCGCGGTCAAGTGGACCACAACCGGGCGGTGACCGACGACTTCGGCCAGTGGAGGATAGGAGACGACATGCCACTGAACGACGCCGACAAGCAGTGGCTGAGGCAGGAGATCCGCGACGCGATCAACGACCACGCGGACAAGCTGTTCCGCTGGGCCGACCACGGCGGCGGCGACTCGCCGACCGGGTCGCTACCGGGCCACCCCTTCAACCACAAGGCGATCCTCGACCGGATCGACCAGTTCGACCAGCGCCTCCCGGGCTCCCCGTAACCCTCCCTCAGCGTGCTCGCTTTGCGCTGGCGGACGCTCTGGGACACGATGTACAGCACCGCAGGCCCGGGGACGAGCAGCACGACGACCGCGGTCACCGCGTACAGGGCAAGCATCGACGGGCTCGGCATGGTGCGGACGAGGCTATCGCCGGCCGCGCCCCGGCCGCACCCGATTAATGATCAATCCGCCCGGCTCCCCCCGAGGACCGCCAGCACCTCGTCGTGGAGCAGGCCGTTGCTCGAGACCGCGCTGCCGCCGTCGGCCCGAGGTGCGCCGGCGAGGCTGGTGAAGCGACCGCCCGCCTCCTCCACGATCACCTGGACCGCGGCCACGTCCCAGAGCGCCACCTCCGGCTCGACGGCGACGTCCGCCGCGCCCTCGGCGACCATCATGTGCGTCCAGAAGTCACCGAAGCCGCGCCCGCGCCAGCAGCGCCGCTCCAGCTCGAGGAAGCGGTCGAGCAGCCCGTGCTCCGCCCAGGAGGAAACGCTGGAGTGGGCGAGCTGCGCGTCCTCCAGGCGCGCCACCCGTGACGCGCGCGCGGGGACGCCGTTGACGAACGCCCCGCCCCCCCTGGAGGCCCACCAGCGCCGGCCGAGGGCGGGGGCGGAGACGACTCCGACCGCGAGCCCGCCGTCCCGCTCCAGCGCGATCAGCGTGGCGTACACGGGGATGCCGCGGACGTAGTTCTTGGTGCCGTCGATCGGGTCGAGGACCCAGCGGGCCGAGGCGGAGCCGTCGCCTCCGGCGGTGCCGAACTCCTCCCCCAGCACGGCGTGGTCGGGGCGCTCCTCGCCGATGCGCTTGCGCAGCACCTGCTCGACGCTCTGGTCCGCCTCCGTGACCGGGGTGAGGTCGGGCTTGGTCGCCACCACCAGATCGGCGGCCCGGAAACGCTCCATGGTGATGCCGTCGGCCAGGTCCGCGAGCTCCAGCGCCAGCGCGAGGTCGCTCCGGTTGGCGTCCTGGATGCGCTTGTCAGTGTTTGCAGTGTCCATGGGGGTGAGCCTACCTCGACCGGGCGACGCGGCGCCGGGGACCCGGTCACCCGCCGGCGAGCAGCCCGACGCCGAGGAAGGTCACGACGACGCCGGCGCTCTGGGACCAGGAGAGCCGCTCCGCCAGGACCAGCCGGGCGAGCACCACGGTCACGACGGGGTACAGCGAGCTGAGCACGCCGACCACACCGAGGTTCCCACGGGTCGAGGCGTAGGCGAACAGCACGTTGGCCGAGCTGTCGAAGAGCCCGACCAGCGCAAGCTTCGGGAGCCGGCGACCTGGCCACGGTGCCGCCGAGCGACCGCTCGAGGCGATCGCCAGCAGCAGCGCGAGCGAGCTGGCGCGGCCGGTGGCGACCGTCCACAGCGGCGACCCGCCCGGCCCGTCGGAGCCCGCGTGCACCATCACGAAGTAGAGGCCGAAGCCGAGCGCTGCGTACAGCGCCAGGCCCACGACCGCACCCGGGCGGCCGCCCGGGTGCTGCTGCGGGGTGGAGGTCCGCGAGACCAGCACGATCCCGGCGAGCGCAATGGCGATGCCGGCGATCTCGGGGGCGGTCGGCGGCGTGCCGCGGACGAAGGCGGCCACCACCGGCACCACGCCGGCGCCGGCCGAGACCGGCGCGACCACCGACATCGTGCCCTCGGCAAGGGCACGGTAGAAGGCGAGAAGAGCGGTGCCGCCGAACACGCCGGCGGCCGCACCGAAGGCGAGCGCGCGCGGCGAGGGCGCATCGCCCCGGGCGAGCAGCACCGTGAGGAGCAGCAGCCCGCCCGCGAGCTGGCTCCAGATCGTGACGGCCAAGGCGGGCACGCGGCGCGCCTGCACGCCGCCGAAGAAGTCGGCCGTCCCCCAGAACAGGCTGGCGCCGAGCCCGAGGGTGATCGCGAAGGTCATGGACGGCTCCCCTCCCGTGCCGGAAGTCCGTGCACGTTGCAGCCACTGTAGGGGAGGCAGGGGAGCGCTCAGCCCTCCATGCGGTAGTGGCCGAGGGCGTCGACCGCGGCCTGCGCGAGGATCCGGACGCCGACCGGGATCGCGCGCTCGTCCGCGTCGAACAGCGCGGCGTGGATGTCCAGGTCGGTGCCTGGCAGGCGCACGCCGAGGCGCGCGATCGAGCCGGGAACCTCCTCGAGGTACCAGGAGAAGTCCTCACCGCCCATGCTCTGCGGCGCGGTCATCACCGTCTCGGGGCCGGTCGCCCGGCGGGCGGCGTTGGCCAGCACCGCGGTGGCGGCCTCGTCGTTGACCACCGGCGGCGAGCCGCGCTGGTAGTCGATGTCCCACTTGCAGTTGAGCGGCGACACCGTGGCCTCGAGGACCCGCTCGACGAGCTTGGGCAGCTCACCCCAGACGTGGCGGTCGAGGACGCGCACGGTGCCGCGCGCCACCGCCTGAGTGGGGATCGCGTTGTGGACCGAGCCAGCCTGCACGCAGCCGAAGCTCACGGTCAGGCTCGCACGCGCGTCGACCATGCGCGACAGCGCGCCGGGCAGGTCGGCGATCACCCGCGAGATCGCGTAGACGAGGTCCGAGGTCAGGTGCGGCCGGGCGGTGTGCCCGCCCGGACCGGTGAGCCGGATCTCGAGAAGGTCGGAGGCCGAGGTGATCGAGCCCACCCGCACTCCGAGCCTTCCGACCTCGATCTTCGGGTCGCAGTGCAGCGCGAAGATGGCGGCGACGTCCCTGAGCTCGCCCGCGCTGATCACGTCGAGGGAGCCGCCGGGGACCTTCTCCTCGGCCGGCTGGAATAGCAGCCGCACGCGGCCGCGCAGGTGCTCGGAGCGCTCGGCGAGGGCGAGGCCGACGCCGAGCAGGATGGTGGTGTGGAGGTCGTGCCCGCAGGCGTGGCAGACGCCGGGGACGGTCGAGCGGTAGGGAACGTCCTTCTCGTCCTGTAGCGGCAGGGCGTCGATGTCGGCTCGCAGGGCGACCGTGGGGCCGTCGCCGTTGCCGATGTCGCAGGCGAGGCCGGTGCCGGTCGGCAGCAGGCGGGGCCGCAGGCCGACTGCCTCGAGGCGGCGGGCGACCAGGGCGGTGGTCTCGCGCTCGGCACGGCCGAGCTCAGGGTGCTGGTGCAGGTGACGGCGGAGGTAAGTCAGCTCTGCGCCGTGTGTCGCCAAAAAGGTGCTCAGGTCGAGAGTCACGATATGCCTGGCTTCCGACGGGCGGATAGAGAGGGACGGAGAAATCGCTGTGCCGCTGTCACAGGCGATGATACCGGTTTCGCTCCTCCAAATGGAAAATGGAAACTCCTGCTAGTTACGTTCCTGCCGGTTCGTGCAATACCGCGATCGCCAGCAAGCAGACCAACTCGCACGATCGGTCGCCGGGCGGCCGGCATTGGCTCAGTGATTTTCCCGAGAAACCACTGTGCACGGGCTGACGGTCGGTAACACGAATTACCTAGTCACCGCCGCGCCGTTCGAGCCATGACAGCAGCGTGCGCACGGCAGCGCCGGTCGAGCCCTTGCCGAGGTAGGCGTCCTCGGACTCCGCCCGGGCGGGCCCGGCGATGTCCAGGTGGACCCATGGCCGGCCGTCCACGAACTCCTGCAGGAACAGGCCCGCGACGAGCGCGCCGCCATAGCGGTGCCCGCTGATGTTCTTCAGGTCCGCGATCTCGCTGTCCAGGTCCTTGCGGTACTCCTCGGGCAGCGGCAGGCGCCAGGTGCGCTCGCCGGCCGTCGCCGCCGCCGCCAGCACCTCGCCCGCGAGCGCGTCGTCGTTGCTCATCAGACCGGTGTAGTGCCTGCCGAGCGCGACCATGCAGGCGCCGGTGAGCGTGGCCACGTCCACGATCGCGTCCGGCCCGGCGGCCGCCCCGAGCGCCAGCGCGTCCGCCATCACCAGCCGCCCCTCGGCGTCGGTGTTCAGCACCTCGACGGTCTTGCCGTTCTTCATCCTGAGCACGTCACCAGGGCGGGTGGCCGTGCCCGAGGGCATGTTCTCGGCCGACGCGAGGTAGCCGGTGACCGCCACCTTGACGCCCAGCTCGGCCAGCGCGCTCATCACCGCCAGCACGGCGGCCGCACCCGACATGTCGGTCTTCATGGTCGTCATGCCGTCAGGCGGCTTGAGCGACAGACCACCGGAGTCGAAGGTGATGCCCTTGCCGACCAGCACCACCCGGCCGCGCGCGCCCTCCGGCTCGTAGCGCAGCTCCACCAGCCGCGGCGGGTTGTCGGCGCCCTGGCCCACGCCGACGATGCCGCCGAAGCCCTCGGCGGCCAGGTCCCGCTCGTCCTTGACGGCCACGGTCACGTCCTTGCCCTCGACCGCGCGGGCGGCCGCCGCGGCCAGGTCCGCGGGGTGCAGGCTGTTGGCCGGCTCGTTGGACAGGTCACGGGCCAGGTTGGTGGCGGCGGCGCGAGCCCGGGCCGCGGCCAGGGCGGCCTCGAGCTCGCCGTCGCCCGCCTCGTCGGCGACGACCACCAGGCGCTCGGGCCCCGGGCGGCTGGCGTTGGAGCTGGCCTTGTACTTGTCGAAGCGGTAGGCGGCGAGCAGGGCGGCCTCGGTGACGGCCCGCACGGCCGCGCGCCCGTCACCGGGCAGCGCGAGGGCCAGCGTGGTGACGGCGTGCCTGGCGCCGCGCGCCTCCCGCACCACCGAGCCGGCGGCACGGCGCAGCACGTCCGCGTCGACCTTCGCGCGGTCTCCCAGGCCGACCAGCAGCAGCGTCGCCGCGGGCAGGCGGCCGAGCGTCGGGAGGGCGACCGACTCGCCGGTCTTGCCGCCGAAGCCGCGCGCCTCCAGCAGCGGGCGCAGCGGCGTCCCGAGCGCCCCGAGCGCCTGCTCCGCGCCCGGACCGGGCCCGAGGTCGGCGAAGACCCCGACGGCGAGCAGATCGGCCGGTGCGGCGAGCGCGTGGGCCGTGCCGAGTGAAACCTCCATATCGCTCCTCCACCTGAGACCTGAATCCTCCGCCCGGTCGAGCCGGCGGGCGGAAAGCGCGCAGTGATCGTACAGGCGCCGGGGTCGTAGTAGCCTCGGCCCTGGCGTGCAGCACACGCGCCGAGGCCCGGACCGCCCGCTTCAGGAGCTCGCAGCATGGAACGCCGCAGGCTGGCCGACGTGATCGCCTTCGACCAGCGGCGGATGGCCAAGCGGCGGGTGTTCGAGACCGACCGTACCATCACCGACCTGTACTGCCTCGACCCGGGTCAGGAGCAGCTCCTGCTGGTGCACGAGGCGTCCGACAAGGTGGTGGTGGTCATGGCCGGGCGCGTCCTGGTCCGGGTCGACGACGAATCCGCCGAGCTGGCCCAGTACGAGGCCGGGCTGGTGCCGGCGGGCTCCAAGCACGCGCTGAAGAACCTCGGCCCGGACCCCGCCGTGCTCCTGGTCTTCCTCGGCCCGCGGCTCGGGTGAGCGGGAGCGCGGAGCGGGCCTGGCGCCCCGGTCCGGCCCTGACCGGCTACATGGTGAGGTTCAGCAGCCGGTCCACGAAGCCGCGATAGCCGCGCAGGGCGAGCCGCAGGTCCTCGGTGGAGCCGTCGTCGATGGCCGCCTTCAGCTTGGTGCGCTCGCCCTCGAGCGCCCGCAGCAACTGCTGCACCAGCTCGTCCACGAAGCGCTCGGCCTCCTGAACCGCCTGGCGCGGCTCGTCCACGAAGCCCGCCTGGATGTCCAGGAAGCGGCTGCGGACCGAGTCGCGGTCGATCGAGGCGAGCAGCGAGGTCCGCTCGCCCACCGGCTCGGCCTGCGGGCGCGGCGCCGCGGCGGGAGCGGCGGCGGCAGCGGGAGGGGGTGCCGGGGCCACGGTGGCCGGCGCCGGCGCCGGGGACGGGGACGGGGGTCCCAGCGCGATCGGAGGGCGCTCCTCCGAGCGGGTGGCGGGTGCGGCCTCCCCGCGGGCGGTCGCGGGCCGCTCCGGCTGGGGCTGGTAGACCGCTGGCCGGGCGGGGTGGTCCGGCTCCTCCTCGACCTCGAAGACCGAGTCGCTGCGGGTCGAGGCCGCCGCGCCCTCGCGCTCGCGCTCGCGCTCGCCAGCCTCGTCGCTGCGGGCGCCGGCCTCGGCCTCGCGGATCCGGTCGGCCTGGCGCTGCTCGGCGTCGTCCTCGTCGTCGTCGCGCTCGTCGGTGGCGGCGTCGCGCCGTGCGGGCTCGTCCTCGCGATGGTCGGTCATCGCTCCCTGACGCGAGAACGGGAAGTCCCGGTTGGGAAAATCCTCCCCATAGCCGTAGCGGTAGCGTTCGTTCATCGCGCCTCCTCCGTAGTGCGCCGCTCCGACGGCGGCGGGGACGCCGCCGGCGGCGGCACGTCCATCGAGCGATCCTCATCGGACTCGCTCACCTCGAGCAAATCTTCGAAGAGGGAACGATAATGTACAAGAGCCTGCCGTAGGTCCTCGGTGGTCGCCTCGGACCGCTCGTTCGCCTCGGCGATGGCGTGCGCGGCGCGGTAGTCGTCCACGACCTGCGGATGGTCGACCGAGACGTCGGCAGCCCGCTGCTCGAAATCCTCCACGGGGTAGCCGCGCTCACGCATCACCTCGCTGATGAGCCGGTCGGCGGCCCGCGTCGCCTCCGTGGGCGAGTCGACGAACCGCGCCTGCACCAGGCGCCACTGCCGAAGGTGGCGGTCGCGGGCCCCCGGGTCGAGCCCCACGATCTCGAGCTGCTCGCGGCGCAGCCTCCGGTCCTCGAGCTCAGCCTCCGCGGCCTGGCGGCTGCCGGCCGTGGCGACGGCCCGCTCGTACTCCGGCCCGAATTGGCGGCGGAGCCGCCGGCTGCGCCGCCGGCGCGCCAGCAGCCACAGCCCCGCGAGCACGAGCGCCGCAACGAGGACGGCGAGGACGAGCAAGCCGGTGTTCATGGCCGCTCCTTTCGGTCCCGTAGCCCGCTCCCGTCCGGCGCGCTAGGCCCAGGCGGGCCGGCGCTCGCGTCCGAGGTCGCGGCGGCCGAAGTCGACCAGCGCGCGGGCCGCCTCGGTGATCTCGGACGGGTCGGCCGTCTCCTGCCGCCACCACTGGCCGAGGCGGTCGTCGTGGTAGCGCGGGACCACGTGGACGTGCAGGTGGAAGATGGTCTGCGCGCCGCAGGCGCCGTCGGAGTTGGCCTGCACCAGGTCGACCCCGCCCGCCTTGAAGGCGCCGATCGTCCAGCGGGCCATGCGGCGTGCGGTGACGGCCACCGCCAGCCAGTCCTCCTCTGGCGCGCTCATCACGTCGGTGACGTGACTCCGGGGCACGACCAGCAGGTGGCCGTGCGTCGCGGGGTTGATGTCCATGAAGGCGACGGTCCGGTCGTCCTCGTCAACGTAGTCCGCTGGAAGCTCGCCGGACACGATCTGGCAGAACGTACAGTCCGCCTGCATCCGCCCTCCTCCTCCCGGCCTGGTGGGCGCCCGTCCTGGCCACCGGAGCCTATACCCGCTGGGACGGGCAAGGCACCGTGGGGCCGCTTCCCCGCCCTCTCTACGAATCGGCAGAGGCGACGTCCAGGTCGAGGGCGAGCGAGTTGATGCAGTAGCGCTGGCCGGTCGGAGCGGGCCCGTCCGGGAACACGTGGCCGAGGTGCGAGCCGCAGCGCCGGCAGCGCGCCTCGGTGCGGTGCATGCCGTGGCTGTCGTCGTCCAGGAGCTCTACGCTGGCGTCCACCGCCGGCTCGGTGAAGCTCGGCCAGCCGGTGCCGGAGTCGAACTTGGTCCCGGAGCTGAACAGCTCCGCGCCGCACGCCGCGCAGCGGTAGACGCCGTCGTCCGTGGCGTGGACGTACTTCCCGCTGAACGGCGGCTCGGTTCGCGCCTCCCGCAGCACCTTGTACTGCTCCGGCGTCAGCTGCTCCCGCCATTCCCGCTCGGACCTGGTGATCTCCGCCATCGCCGGACCTCCGTTCCTGTTTCGCCGGCGGGCCACCACACTTGTGGGATCATCCGCCGATCTGGGACATGCCGCGTGCGGGCTGGACGAAGTCGGGCTCGTTGATGCGGTGACCCCACTGCTTGCGGGCGACCGCATCCAGGTAGCAGCGCGCGACCGCCGCGTCGTCCGCGCCCGAGCGCAGCACCGTGCGCAGGTCGTACTCGGTTTCGGCGAACAGGCAGGTGCGGATCTGGCCGTCGGCGGTCAGCCGCACGCGGTCGCACTGCGCGCAGAACGCGCGGGTGACCGAGGCGATGATGCCCACCGAGCCCCTGCCGTCGCGGTAGCGGTAGCGCTCCGCCGGTGCGCTGCCGCGGGCCTCGGGCGCCTCGAGGCCGAGCTCCTGGTCGAGACGGGCGAGGATCTCGCCGGCCGGCACCACCTGGTCGCGGCTCCATTCACCGGGGGCGTCCAGGGGCATGAACTCGATGTACCGCAGCTCGACGCCGAGGTCGCGGGCCCAGCGGGCCATCGGCACCACCTCGTCGTCGTTGAAGCCCCGCACCACCACGGCGTTGATCTTCACCGGGGCGAGCCCGGCGGCCAGGCTCGCGTCGATGCCGCGCAGCACCCGCTCCAGGCCGTCGCGGCGGGTGATCTGCCGGAAGCGGTCGCGCCGCAGCGAGTCGAGCGAGATGTTGACCCGTCCCAGGCCGGCACGCCGGAGCGGCTCGGCCAAGCGGTCCATGAGGTAGCCGTTGGTGGTCAGCGACAGCTCGACGCCCAGCGGGGCGAGGGCGCCGACCACGTCGACCAGGTCGCGGCGCAAGGTGGGCTCGCCGCCGGTGATCCGGACGGTCCGCACACCCAGGTCGATGGCCACGCGCAGCGCCCGGATCAGCTCGTCCCGGGTGAGCGTCTCGCCAGCGCCGAGCCAGGGCAGGCCGTCCTCGGGCATGCAGTACAGGCAGCGGAAGTTGCAACGGTCGGTGACCGACACGCGCATGTCGCGCACGACCCGGCCGAAGCTGTCGATCATGACTCGCTCATGCTCGGCCACTCGGCACCTCCTGGAGCTCGTCCGGGACCCCGACCCAGCGGCCGCCGCCGGCCCAGCGCTCCTTTTTCCAGATCGGCACGGTCCGCTTCAGCTCGTCGATGAGCTCGCGGCAGCCGCTGAACGCCTCCCCACGGTGGGGCGCGGACGCGGCCACGATCACGCTCGGCTCGCCGACGGGCACGACCCCCACGCGGTGGGCCAGGTACGCGGCGCCGAGCCCGTGCCCCTCCAGCGCCACCAGCGCGACCCGCTCCAGCTCCCGCCTGGCGAGCCGGTCATAGGCCTCATACTCGAGCAGCTCCACCTCGCGCCCCTCGGAGGGGCTGCGGGTGGTGCCGACGAACAGCGCGGTGCCGCCGCACCCGGGCAGGCAGACGGCACGGAACGCCGCGTCCAGCGACAGCGGCTGGTCCGTGAGCAGCACGGTGATCCGCTGATCCATGTCGTCCCCTGATCCATGTGGGGGGAGCTCGCTCCACCCCACGCCCCAAGGTCAAAACCGTTCCGTGGTGCCACCGTTCGGTGGTGCCGTCCGTACCGTTCCGTGGTGCCACCGTTCGGTGGTGCCGTCCGTACCGTTCCGTGGTGCCACCGTTCGGTGGTGCCGTCCGTACCGTCCGTCCATCCTACAGACCATGCGCGACGTCACAACGCGAGGATCTCGCAGAGCGACTCGAGGCTCCGCAGGTTGTGGCCGGGCAGGAACGAGTCGACGTGCGGCAGGGCGGCGGCCATGCCGCGGGCGAGCGGCTGATAGCGCGGGCTGCCCTTGAGCGGGTTCACCCACACCAGCCGGTGGGCGACCCTGCCGAGCCGCGCCATCTGGGCCGCCAGCAGGGCCGGGTCGCCGCGCTCCAGGCCGTCGGAGCACAGCACCACCACCGCCCCGCGCATCCAGGCCTGCTGGCCGTAGCGGTCGAGCAGCTCCTTGAGGGAGGCGCCGATGCGGGTGCCGCCCTCCCAGTCGAGCACGGACGCGGCGACCTGGCGCAGGGCGACGTCCGGCTGGCTGCGGCGCAGCGCCCGGGTCAGCCGGGTCAGGCGCGTGCCGAAGGCGAAGACCTCGACGCGCTGGCCGGCGCGCACCGCCGCGTAGCCGAACTGGAGCAGGGCGCGCGAATAGGCCGACATCGACCCCGAGACGTCCAGCAACAGCAGCAGCGGACGCCGCTTGGAGCGCCGGTCGCGCCAGGCGCGGTGGAACGGCTCGCCCTGGGTGCGCAGCGACGCCCGCAACGTGCGGCGCAGGTCGAAGCGGCGGCCGCGCGGCGCGGCGCGGTAGCGACGGGCCCGCCTGAACGGCAGCATCACCGTCAGGTTGCGGATGGCGGCGTCGGCGTCGTGCCGCTCGGACTCGGTCAGGTCCTCGAACGACTTCGAGCGCAGCACCTCGGTCGCGCTGGCGACCAGGCCGACGGTCACCTCCTCGTCGCCGTCCCCGCCGTCGCCCGCGGAGACCTCGTCCTCGGACAGCGCCTCGCCGACCAGCACGTCGATCTCCTGCTCGACGCGCGTGCTCGGCGTCCAGCCGGCCAGCTCGGCGAGGACGTGGTCCAGCGCGCGCGGGAACCACTGCTGGAACGCCTGGTCGTAGGCATCGAAGTCCTCTTTGCGGGCGATCATGGTGGCCCGTCCCGCCAGGTACAGGCTGTCGCGGTCGAAGCGGCCGAGCGCGGCCACCGCACGACAGAACACGAGGATGCGGCCGGTGCCGACCGGCAGGCCCCGGGCCCGCAGCAGCCGCCCGAACCCGACCAGCCGCTCGAGACCGCGCAGCTCGAGCCTCTCCGTCACTCGGCCTCCAGCACCTCGTCGAGCTTGGAGCGGACCAGCTCGAGGTCCTCGTGGTCCTTGACCAGCGCGCCGAGGGTGGCGCTCACGGACTGCGGCTCCAGCCGCTCCGCGCCGAGGAACGCCAGCGCCTGCGACCAGTCGATGGTCTCGGCCACCCCCGGGCGCTTGGCCACGTCCATGGCGCGCAGCCGGGCTACGGCACGCGCCACCTGGCGGGCGAGCGCCTCCGGTACCTCGGGAGCGCGGACCCGGACGATCTCGACCTCCCGCTCGACCGTCGGGTGGTCGATCCAGTGGTACAGGCAGCGGCGCTTGAGCGCGTCGTGCAGCTCGCGGGTGCGGTTGGAGGTGATCACCACCGCCGGCGGCTGCGCGGCGGCGACCCGCCCGAGCTCCGGGATGGTGACCGCGAACTCGCTCAGCACCTCGAGCAGGAACGCCTCGAACTCGTCGTCGGCCCGGTCCAGCTCGTCGATCAGCAGCACCGCGCGCGAGCCCGCGCGGATCGCCGCAAGCAGCGGCCGCTCGACCAGGAAATCGGGGCCGAACAGGTCCGCCTCGCGCTCGCCGAGCTGGGCGGCCCGCACCGCGATGAGCTGGCGCGAGTAGTCCCACTCGTAGAGCGCCTGGCTGGCGTCGATGCCCTCGTAGCACTGCAACCGCACCAGCCGGCGGTCCAGCAGCTCGCTGAGGACCTTGGCCACCTCGGTCTTGCCGACCCCGGCCTCGCCCTCGAGCAGCAGCGGCTTGCTCAGCGCCAGGCTGAGCCAGATGGCCGTGGCCAGCCCCCGGTCGGCCAGATAGGCATGCCGCCCAAGGACCGCTTGAAGCTCTTCGACCGACTCAAACGGAAAGGCGCCCATCAGCAGGCGCCCTCCCGGTAGGTCCTGCTCCTCCTCAGCGCGATCGTGCCTCCTCGAGAGCGCGACGGGTGAGCACCTTGGCGAGGTGTCTGCGGTACTCGGCGCTGGCCAGCGCGTCGTCGGGCGGGCTGGTGCCGTCCAGCGCCTGCTCGGCCGCGGCGGCCGGGTCGGAGCCGGCGCCGAGCGCCTGCTCGACCGCAAGGGCCCGCAGTGGCGTCTCACCCATGTTGGTGAGCGCGACCGCGGTCCGGTCCGGCCGGCCGTTGCCCTCGTCGACCAGTGCGGCCACCCCCACGATAGCCCAGTCCTGCGCCCTGGTGTGGAACTTCTGGTAGGACCAGCCGACCCCGGCGAGCTTCGGCACCCGGACCTCGGTCAGGATCTCCTGCTCGCCCAGGTCGGTGATGAACAGGCTCTTGAAGAAGTCCCGTGCGCCCACCGAGCGCTGTCCGCCCGGGCCGCGCACGACGAAGGTGGCGTCGAGCGCGACCATCACGCTCGGCAGGTCCGAGGCGGGGTCGCCGTGCGAGATGGAGCCGCCGATCGTGCCCCGGTGGCGCACCTGGGGGTCGCCGACCTCGCCCGCCGCGTGGGCCACGAGCGGGTTCTCGCGCCGCAGCAGCTCGTTGAAGTGGACGTCCTCGTGGCGGGTGACCGCGCCGATGGCGATGTGGTCGCCACCGTCGCGGACGTAGTCGAGCTCGCTGACGCGACCGATGTCGACGAGCGCGGTCGGCACGGCCAGGCGCAGCTTCATGAGCGGCAGCAGCGAGTGGCCGCCGGCGAGCAGCTTGGCTTCCTCGCCGAAGCGGCCGAGCAGCTCAATGGCGTGGTCGGCCGACTCGGCCACCTCGTACTCGAACGATGCCGGGATCACCGCTGGCCTCCTTGTCCCATGGTGGCGCTCCCGGAGCCCGCCCTCGCGTCCTGGATGGCCCGCCAGACCCGCTGGGGGCTCACCGGCATGCCGATGTCGGTCACGCCGAGCGGGGTCAGCGCGTCGACCACCGCGTTGACGACGGCGGGCGGGGCGCCGATGGTGCCGGCCTCGCCGACGCCCTTCCACCCGCCCGGATTGCTGGTGGACGGGGTGATGACGTGGTCGGTGACGAACGAGGGCAGCTCGGCCGCCGACGGGATCTGGTAGATGCCCATGTGGCCCGTTGTGAGGTTGCCGTGCTCGTCGTAGGTGGCCTCCTCGTACAGCCCCTCGGCGATCCCCTGGGCGATCCCGCCGTGGATCATGCCCTGCGCGATCATCGGGTTGACGATGTTCCCGCAGTCGTCGACGGCCACGTATTTCACGATGTCGGTCAGGCCGGTCTCGGTGTCCACCTCGACCACGCAGATGTGCGCGCCCGACGGGAAGGTGTTGTTCACGGGGTCGAACAGGGCGGTCTCCTCGAGCCCCGGCTCGACTCCGTCCGGCAGGTTGTGCGCGAGGAAGGCCGAGAAGGCGACGTCGGGGATCGTCTTCGCCTTGTCGGGCGCGCCCCGCACCCGCAGCTTGCCCTCGGCGAACTCGACGTCCTCCTCGGCGACCTCCAGCTCGTGGGCGGCGATCTTCTTCGCCTTGGCGATGACCTTGTCGGCCGCCTTCTGCAGCGCGACGCCGCCGGCGGCGAGGCTGCGGCTGCCGTAGGTGTCGAGACCCTGCGGTGAGATCGCGGTGTCGCCGTGCAGCACCTCGACGTCCTCGAACTTGACCCCGAGCGCGTCGGCCGCGATCTGCGACCAAGAGGTCTCGTGGCCCTGCCCGTGGGGGGACGTCCCGGTGACCACGACCACCTTGCCGGTCGGCAGGCAGCGGACCGTGGCCGCCTCCCAGCCGCCGGCCCCGAAGTTCGCCGCGGCGAAGCCCCGCGACGGGGCGCTGCCGCACGCCTCGATGTAGGTCGACAGGCCGATGCCGAGCTGCCTCGCGTCGCCGCGCCGCCGCCGCTCGGCCTGCTCGCGGCGCAGGCCCTCGTAGTCGGCGAGCTGGAGCGCCTTGTCGAGCCCGGCCTCGTAGTCGCCAGAGTCGTACAGCGCGCCGAAGACGTTCGCGGTCGGCTCGGAGAACGGCGGTATGAAGTTCATCCGCCGCACGTCGGCCGGGTCCTTGCCGACCCGGCGGGCGAGCGCGTCCATGATCCGCTCGATCGCGTAGGTCGCCTCGGGCCGCCCGGCTCCCCGGTAGGCGTCGGTCGGCGTCCGGTTGGTGAACACCGCCGTGCACTCGAAGGAGCCCGCCTCGGCCTTGTAGACGCCGGCGAACAGGGTCGCGCCGAGCACCTGGATGCCCGGGGCGACGAGCTGGCAGTAGGCGCCCATGTCGCAGAGCACCTTGACCCGCACGCCCAGCAGCCTGCCGTCCTCGGTGGCGGCCACCTCCATGTCCTGGATCACGTCGCGCCCATGGAGCGTTGCCAGGTAGCCCTCGGAGCGCTCCTCGATCCACTTGACCGGCACGCCGAGCCTGCGGGCCACGGCCAGGCAGATCGCCTCCTCCGCGTAGACGTCGAGCTTGGAGCCGAAGGCGCCGCCGACGTCGGGGGCGATGACCCGGAACTTCGACTCGGGGATGTCGAGCGTGAGGGCGAGCAGGGTCCGCAGGATGTGCGGGATCTGGGTCGACGACCACATGGTCATCTCGCCCGTGGCGGGGGTCGGCTGCACGAGCACGCCGCGCGGCTCGATGGCGTTCGGGATCAGCCGCGGGTGGTAGTAGCGCTGCTTCACGGTCACCGGCGCCTCGGCGAACACCTTGTCGACGTCGCCGCTGGCAATTTTGAGGTCCTTGAAGCAGATGTTGTCGCCGAACTCCTCGTGGACGACTGGCGCGCCCTCGGCGAGCGCCTGCTCGATCGAGGTCACCGCCGGGAGCTGCTCGTAGTCGACGTCGACGGCCTCGACGGCGTCGGCCGCGTGCGCCCGCGTGTCGGCGACCACCACGGCGACCGGGTCGCCCACGAGGCGGGCCCTGTCCTGGGCGACCGGCCAGTGGCTCGGGATCTTCGTCTCCGGCGCGACCGGCCAGGCGCAGGGGAGGCTGGCCGCCCATTCCGACGCCAGGTCGCTACCGCTGTAGGCGGCGACCACGCCGGGCAGCTCGAGCGCGGCAGAGACGTCGACGCTGGTGATGCGGGCGTGCGCCATCGGACTGCGGACGACCGCGACCCACAGCATGCCGGGGAGCGCGAGGTTGTCGACGTAGTGGCCATGGCCCATGACGAGCGGAGCATCCTCCTTGCGGAGCATGCGCGACCCGATGTACCTGCCCGTCTCGACGGGGGCTCCGGCCAGCGTGCCGACGGCGCCCTCCTCAGCCGCGGCCTCGCCCGGGAGTGGACCTTGCGCCATGCTTCACCCTCCTCAGGCCTGGGCCGGAGCGCGCATCGTCGCCGCGGCGCTCTGGATCGCCTTGACGATGTTGTGATAGCCGGTGCAGCGGCACAGGTTCCCCTCGAGCCCGAGGCGGATCTCCTGCTCGCTGGTGCCGGCGCCGCTCTCGACGAGGCCGACCGCCGCCATGATCATGCCGGGTGTGCAGTAGCCGCACTGCAATGCGTGATTCTGGCGGAACGCCTCCTGCATGGGGTGCAGCTCGCCGTCGCGTGCCAGGCCCTCGATCGTGAGGATGTCGCAGCCGTCCGCCTGGACCGCGAGCATGGTGCACGACTTCACCGACTGGCCGTCCACGAGCACCGTGCAGGCGCCGCAGGACGAGGTGTCGCAACCGACGTTGGTGCCGGTCAGACCAAGGGTCTCCCGCAGGAGGTACACGAGGAGCTGACGAGGCTCGACGTCGGCCTCCCGCCGAACCCCGTTGACCGTGCAAGTGATGTGCCGCAAAGGGCCACCTCCTTGGCTACGGGAGCGGTCGCCCCCGCTCTCCGGGGATTGCGAAGCACGGCACGCGAACCGGCTTGCCCCGCTGCATCCGATTCTGTTCGCCTTCTGTTCGCCGACTCTGAGAGCTGAAGAGCAGCGTAACACGGCATTGCGGCGAGGAACCGGTTATCCACAATCCCCCTTTGCGCCTGCCCCTGGACGGCGTCCCAGCCGGCGCGGGTACTCTTGAGCAGAAGTGGAGCGACCGCCACGGGCGTGGTCGCGAGCGGCCGTGAGAGGCCGGCCGAGCCGGCCGGGGAAGGTGCGCCATGCGAGAGGTGCTGAAGGCGATCGACGAGTGGAGGGCCGAGGGCCACCGGGTCGCGACCGCCACCGTCACCAAGGTCAAGGGCTCGGCGCCTCGGCCGCCCGGGGCCAAGATGGCGATCAGCGACGACGGTCGCTGGATGGGCAGCGTCTCGGGCGGCTGCGTCGAGGCGGCCGTGCTCGAGGAGGCCGGCAAGGTGCTCGCCGGCGAGCCGCCCAAGCTGGTCACCTACGGCATCACCGACGAGATGGTGTGGGACGTGGGCCTGGCCTGCGGCGGCGTCATCGACGTCTTTATCGAGCGGGTGCCCTGACATGGCCGGGGCCGGTGACGGAGGGCCGGGCGCGGCGGCCGTCCGCTGGGAGTCGGTCCGCGAGCTGGTCCTCTCCGACCGGCGGGGCGCGGTGGTCACCGTGGTCGCCGGCCGGAGCGTCGGCGCGAAGCTCCTGGTGACCCCGGAGGCGACCGAGGGCTCGCTCGGCGACGCCGCGCTGGACGCCGAGGCGGTCGTGCTCGCGCGCGAGCTGCTGCCCGCGGAGGAGTCGGCGGTGCGCGAGGTCGTCGGCGAGCAGCTCTTCTTCGACGTCTTCGCACCACAGCCGAAGCTGCTGATCGTCGGGGCGGTGGACTTCGCGGCCGCGCTCGCCCGGGTCGCCCGCCAGACCGGCTACCGGGTCGTGGTGGTCGACGCCCGCGAGCGCTTCGCCACCCGCGAGCGCATCCCGGACGCCGACGACGTGGTGGTGGCGTGGCCGCACGAGTACCTGGCCGCCAACCCGCCGGACGACGCCACCTACGCCTGCGTGCTCACCCACGAGCCGCGCTTCGACGATCCCACGCTGCGGGCCCTGCTCCGCAGCCCCGTGGCCTACATCGGTGCGATGGGCAGCCGCCGCGCCCACCGCGAGCGCCTCGAGCGGCTGCGCCAGGACGGCTACGGCGAGGACGAGCTGGCCCGCATCCACGGACCGGTGGGCCTGGACATCGGCGCCAAGACGCCCGAGGAGACCGCCATCTCGATCCTGGCCGAGGTCGTCGCCGCACGGCACGGTCGCGGAGGCGGGCGCCTGTCGGACCGCAAGGAGCCCGTGCACACCTTGCGGGAACGGGGCACGGTGTAGCGACATGGCGGTTGTGGGGCTGGTGCTGGCGGCGGGCCGGTCGAGCAGGATGGGCCGCCCGAAGCAGCTCGCCGAGCTGGAGGGCCGCCCGCTGCTCGAGCACGTGCTCGCCACGCTGGCCGCCGCGCCCGTCGACCGGGTGGTGGTCGCGCTCGGCGCGCACGCCGGGACGATCCTGGAGCGCGTCGACCTCCACGGGGCCGAGCCGCTGGTGGTCGAGGGCTTCCAGGCGGGCATGGGGCACGTCCTGGCGCGGGCGGTCCGCACGCTCGGCGAGCCGGCCGCGGTGCTCGTCTGCCTCGGCGACCAGCCGCTGGTCGGGCCGGAAGCCGTCGCCGCGCTGGTGGCGGCCTGGCGCGACGGCGCCGGCCCGGTGGTCACCGCCGCCTACGAAGGCCGCCACGGTAACCCCAAGCTGTTCGACCGGCGCGTCCTGGCGGAGCTGGAGGGTCTCGGCGGGGACACCGGCGCGCGCGAGCTGCTGGCCGCCCATCCCGAGTGGGTGACCGCGGTCGAGGTGGGCGCGCTCGGCAGCGACGCCGACGTGGACGACGAGGACGGGCTGGCACGAGTCGCCCGGTTGGTCGCAGTCCGGCACTGAACGGAGGCCAGCGTGAAGATCGAGCAGACCGTCGAGGTCGACGCCCCCCTGGACCGGGTATGGGCCCTGGTCAATGACGTGCCCAGGGTCGCTCCCTGCATGCCGGGGGCAGAGCTCACCAAGGTGGTGGACGAGCGGACCTACCAGGGGACGATCCGGGTCAAACTGGGGCCGATCAACATGTCCTACAAGGGCACGGCCGTCCTCGAGGAGGTCGACGAGGCCGGCCGCAGCGCGCACATCGCGGCGAACGGCAAAGACGTGCGCGGCGGCGGCACCGCCCGGGCGAAGGTCGTCACCAGGCTCGAGCCGCTGTCGGAGTCGACCACCCGCATGGCGGTGACGGCGGACGTGCAGCTCACCGGCAGGGTCGCGTCCTTCGGCCGGGGCGCGATCCAGGACGTGTCCGCCAAGCTGTTCGGCCAGTTCGCCCAGTGCCTGCGAGAGACCCTGGAGCAGGAGACCAGGGCGGCGGTCGGCGCGGGCTCGGCCGCCGCACCGGCCGGGGCCGAGGCCCAGGTGGCCGGTGCGACCGCCGGCGAGGCCCCCGCCGAAGCCGCCGCCGGAGCACCCGCGTCGTCCGCCGCCGAGCCGATCCGGGGGGACCGCCTGGTCGGCACCGCCGTCACGGGCCTGCTCAGGTCCTGGTGGGCCGCGCTGGTCGCGTTCTTCCGCCGGCTTTTCCGGAGAAGGTGAGGCATGAGTCAGACGGGTCTGGCCGGTCGCAAGTGCGTGGCGTGCGCCCCCGGGACACCGCCACTCGAGGAGGCGCGCGCCGCCGAGCTGCAGGCGCAGCTCGACCCGGCCTGGGGCCGCGAGGGGAACCAGTGGCTGCGGCGCACCTTCGAGTTCCGCAACTTCCGGGACGCCTTCGGCTTCACCGCGCGGGTCGCACTGCTGGCCGAAGCCGAAGGCCACCACCCCGACCTGGAGCTCGGCTGGGGACGGCTGGCGGTCGCCCTCACCACCCACGCTGCCAAGGGCCTCACCGACAACGACTTCATCCTCGCCGCCAAGATCGACCGCCTGTAGGCGGAGATACTTGTGAATTCCAGTTGAGAGGGCAACCATCGGTGTGACGGACGAAGCGGAGGCGTCCGGGTGCGCCGAGGTCTCGCTCGTCACGCTTCGCTTACCGGTCCATCTTTGGGAGGATCCCCCGGCAGCACCCGTTCGGGACAGGCACCATTCCGCTCGCCGCACCGTCGCGGCAGGAGGAGGTCGTATGTACCCTCCCCGGTTCGACTACCTCGCGCCCCACAGCGTCGAGGAGGCTCTCGGGGTCCTCGCCGAGCGCGGTGACGACGCCAAGGTCCTGGCCGGGGGCCAGAGCCTGATCCCGCTGCTCAAGCTGCGCTTCGCAGCGCCCGAGCTGCTCGTCGACATCAACCGCGTCCCCGGTCTCGACACGCTCTCGGAGGAGAACGGCTGGCTGCGGGTCGGGCCGCTGGTCCGCCACAGGGACGCCGAGCGGTCCGCGCTGCTCCGCGACCGCTACCCCACCATGGCGGCGGCCGCCCCGCAGATCTCCGACCCCCTGGTCCGCAACCTCGGCACCGTCTGCGGCTCCCTGGCCCACGCCGACCCGTCGGGAGACTGGGGCGCGGTCATGATCGCCATGGGCGCCGACCTGGTCGCCCGCTCACGCGGCGGCGAGCGCGCCATTCCCGCGCGCGAGCTGTTCACCGGGCCGTTCACCACCGCGCTGCGCCCGGACGAGCTGGTGACCGAGGTCCGGGTGCCCGTCAGGGACCGCACCGGCGGCACCTATCTCAAGCTCGAGCGCAAGGTCGGCGACTTCGCCACCGCCGCGGTGGCGGTGCGGCTCACCCTCGGCGACGACGGCCGTATCGCCGAGGCCGGCATCGGGCTCACCGCGGTCGGGCCGACCAACCTCGCGGCCACCGCGGCCGAGCAGGCCCTGCGCGGCGCCGAGCCAACGCAGGAGGTGTTCCGCCAGGCGGCCGAGCTCGCCGCACAGGCCGCCGCGCCAGGCGCCGACCTGCGCGGCACGGTCGAGTACAAGCGCAACGTCGTTCGCGTCTTCACCGAGCGCGGCCTGCGGGAGGCCGCCGCCATGGCCGCGAGCCCCCGGTGGAACAGGGGAGGTGCGTAGCCGCATGCGGATCACCGTCAACGTCAACGGCGCCGAGCGCAGCGCCGAGGTCGAGCCCCGCCTGCTGCTGGCCCACTTCCTGCGCGACGACCTGCGGCTCACCGGCACCCACCTGGGCTGCGACACCTCCGGCTGCGGCGCCTGCACCGTGCTGGTCGACGGCGTGCCCATCAAATCCTGCACCTACCTCGCCGTGCAGGCCGACGGGCGCAGCGTGGAAACGGTCGAGGGGCTCATCTCCAACGGGCAGCTCCACCCCGTCCAGGAGGCGTTCAAGCAGGAGCACGGCCTCCAGTGCGGGTTCTGCACCCCGGGGATGATGCTGGCCGCCAAGGCGCTGCTGTCGAGCAACCCCAGTCCCAGCGACGACGAGATCCGCTGGGCGCTCAGCGGCAACATCTGCCGGTGCACCGGCTACATGAACATCGTGCGGGCCGTGCAGGCCGCGGCCGCTGCGCAGAGCGGGAGCTAGAGACCATGAGCGAGACCCACACCCCGATCCACGGGCTCGGCCACTCCATGCGGCGCAAGGAGGACGATCGCTTCATCCGCGGCAAGGGAACCTACGTCGACGACGTGCAGCTCCCGGGCATGCTGCACATGGCGATCCTGCGGAGCCCGCTCGCCCACGCGCGCATCACCGGCGTCCACACCGAGCAGGCCACGGCGCTTCCCGGGGTGGTCGCGGTGGTCACCGGCCGCGACCTCGAGGCCCACAACCTCGCCTGGATGCCGACGCTGTCGGCCGACACCCAGGCGGTCCTCGCCGTCCACAAGGTGGTCTTCCAGGGCCAGGAGGTCGCCGCGGTGGTGGCGGAGGACCCCTACACCGCCCACGACGCGCTCGAGCTGATCGACGTCGACTACGACCCGCTGCCGCCCGTCGTCGACCCGCACCGAGCGCTCCAGCCGGACGCACCGCTGATCCGCGAGGACAAGCCGGACCAGACCTCGAACCACATCTTCCACTGGGAGCAGGGCAACCGAGAGGCGACCGAGCGGGCGTTCGAGCAGGCCGACAGGGTGGTCGGCCTCGACACCTTCTACCCCCGCTGCCACCCGGCGCCGCTGGAGACCTGCGGCTGCGTGGCCGACCTCAACCCGGGCACCGGCAAGGCCACCATCTGGATGACCTCGCAGGCGCCTCATGCCCACCGCACGCTGTTCGCCATTGTCGCCGGGCTGCCGGAGCAGAACATCCGGATCATCTCGCCGGACATCGGCGGCGGCTTCGGCAACAAAGTGCCGATCTACCCGGGCTACGTGGTGGCCACCGCCGCCTCGCTGCTGCTCGGACGGCCCGTCAAATGGGTCGAGGACCGCACCGAGAACCTGATCTCCACCGGCTTCGCGCGCGACTACCACATGTCCGGCGAGATGGCGCTGTCCGCCGACGGCAGGATCCTGGGCCTGCGCTCCCGGGTCGTCGCCGACCACGGCGCCTTCAACGCGGCCGCGCAGCCGTCGAAGTTCCCCGCCGGGCTGTTCCACATCTTCACCGGCTCCTACGACGTGCCCGCGGCCTTCTGCGAGGTCGACGGCGCCTACACCAACAAGGCGCCCGGCGGCATCGCCTACCGCTGCTCGTTCCGCGTCACCGAGGCGTCGTTCCTGATCGAGCGGCTGGTGCAGAAGGCGGCCACGGAGCTTGGCATGGACCCGGTCGAGCTGCGCAGGCGCAACTTCATCCGGCCGGACCAGTTCCCCTACCGCTCGGCGGTCGGCTGGGTCTACGACTCCGGCGACTACCGAGGCGCGCTCGACCTGGCGCTCGAGAGGCTCGGCTACGAGGACCTGCGGCGCGAGCAGAAGGAGCGGTGGGAGCGCGGCGAGCTGATGGGCATCGGCATCGCGAGCTTCACCGAGGTGGTCGGCGCCGGGCACGGGGCCGAGTTCGACATCGCCGGGCTGCGGATGTTCGACTCGGCCGAGCTGCGCGTGCACCCCACCGGCAAGGCGATCCTGAAGCTCGGGGTGAAGTCGCAGGGCCAGGGGCACGAGACCACCTTCGCCCAGATCGTCGCCGGCGAGCTGGGCATCCCGGCAGAGGACGTCGCCGTCGTCGAGGGCGACACCGACAACACCCCCTACGGGCTGGGCACCTACGCCTCGCGCTCGACCCCGGTGGGCGGGGCCGCCACCGCCGTGATCGCCCGCAAGCTGCGCGAGAAGGCCACGAAGATCGCTGCGCACCTGCTCGAGGCCGAGGAGGAGGACATCGAGTATTCGGAGGGCCGCTTCTCGGTCAAGGGTGCGCCCGACCGGGCCAAGACCATCCAGGACGTGGCCTTCGCCGCCTACACGGACCTGCCGGAGGGCATGGAGGCCGGCCTCGAGGGCGTGCATTACTACGATCCTCCGAACATGACCTTCCCGTTCGGCACCTACTGCGTGGTGGTCGACATCGACAAGGGCACCGGCCAGTGGAAGGTCCGCAAGATGGTCGCGGTCGACGACTGCGGCGTGCGCATCAACCCGATGATCGTCGAGGGCCAGATCCACGGCGGCCTCACCGAGGGCTACGGCATCGCCGCCCTGGAGCTCATCACCTTCGACGAGGAGGGCAACTGCATCGGCCAGAACTTCACCGACTACCTGCTGCCGACCTCGTGGGAGACGCCGAGGTTCGAGACCTACGCCACGGTGACGCCCTCGCCGCACCACCCGATCGGCGCCAAGGGCGTGGGCGAGTCGGCCACGGTCGGCTCCCCCGCCGCCTACGTCAACGCGGTGCTGGACGCCCTGGCGCCGCTCGGCGTGACCAACATCGATATGCCCGTCACCAGCGACAAGGTCTGGGCCGTCATGCACGAGAAGGGGTTCGTGTGAGGTGACGCGGCGGTGACGGCGACCGGGCGGCCGTACGCGCTGGCGACCGTGGTGCGCGTGGACCCTCCCGTGTCCGCGCGGGTCGGCGACAAGGCCGTGGTCACGCCGGACGGGCGCCTTGACGGCTGGGTCGGCGGAGCGTGCTCGGAGCCGATCGTGGTCCGCGAGGCGCTCGCCGCCCTTGTCGAGGGCCGCCCGCGCCTGGTCCGCATCACCCCGGCGGAGATGGAGGCGGCCGCGGGCGCGCCGGTGGAGAGCGCGCCGGTGCAGGGCGCGCCGGCCTCGGCCGGGACGCCGGGCGTGGTCGCGGCGGTGAGCACCTGCCCGTCCGGCGGTGGGCTCGAGGTCTTCGTGGAGCCGGTCGGGGTCGCGCCCCGCCTGCTGGTGGCCGGTGCCACCCCGGTCACCCGGACCCTCGCCAAGCTGGCCGAGGTGCTGGGCTACGAGGTCTCGGCCCTCGACGACACCGGCCTCGACCGGCTCGACGAGGACTCGGCGGGCCCCGACGACGCCGCGGTCGTGGCCACGATGGGCCACTACGACGAGGAGGGGCTGGCCGCCGCGCTGCGCACCCGCGCCGGCTACGTCGGCCTGGTCGCCAGCCGCAAGCGCGCCGCGACCGTGTTCGCGGCACTGCGCGAGCGCGGCGTCTCCGAGGCCGAGCTGGACCGCGTGGCCAACCCCGCCGGCCTGGACCTCGGACCCTCGACCCAGGAGGAAATCGCGGTCGCGGTCCTGGCCGAGGTGATCAAGGAACGTCACCGCCGTGCCGCCGCGCCGGCGGCAGACGTCGAGCAGGCCACCGACCCGGTCTGCGGCATGAGCGTCGCCCTCGCCGGCGCCCGCCTCTTCGCCGACCACGCCGGCCAGCGCCACTGGTTCTGCAGCGAGCACTGCCTGCACGCCTTCACCCGCGAGCCCTGGCGCTACACGGCCGGGTGACTTCCGGCCCGGGATTCCACAACTGCTCGCACTGATAGTAGGATCTGCATACCCCAATTCGGAGCGGGGATCCTCGGCGCTGGAGAAGGCGGGTCAATGGGAACGAGAATTGTGCACGTCTCCGATATCTCAGGGCGAGAGGGCACCGGGGAGGAGCTGGGTCGGCTGATCATCCACGAGCACCCCGACTTCCAGCAGGTCCCAGTGGAGCTCGACGTGCTCCCGGAGGAAATCAAGGCCCTGGAGGCAGCCACGCAGCTCGTGGTGCTCGAGTATTTCGCGCCCGGCGCCGGGCGCGGGGAGCGGCTCACCGTCACCTTGGAGGAGTTCAACCGGCTGGCGCCCGAAGGCGTCGACATGAACTCGGTCGTGTTCCAGGCGCTGATCGACCAGCAGGCGCAGCCCGCCGCCAAGGCTCCCCGGCAGGGCGAGCCCGGCCAGGCGAGCCCCCCGCGTCGCGCCAAGGTCGACTACACCACCCTCGAGCACGCCGGCGAGCCGCACCGCGGCCGCATGACCGAGACCGAGAGGCGGCTGGTCCGCGAGAACCTCGACGAGGTCAACCGGCGTCTGCGCGAGAAGGGCGTGCGCCAGATCGACCCCAACGACCAGGCGATGAAGGACCGCTACGGCCTCTGACCTTGAGCGCATGAAGTCGCACGCGCCCACCCGCGCCTACGTCGTCCGGCGCACCGCCGAGGGGCTGTCCAAGCGCGAGATCATGCGGTGCCTGAAACGCTACGTCGCCCGCGAGGTCTACCGGCACCTCAAGCCCACCGACACAACGCTCGAGTAAGGCTGCCGCCCTACTCACAGGCGCCCTGGGACGGCAGACCAGCCACTTCAATGAGCGTCGGCCTCGACTTCAGTCAGCGCCGAGGTGGGGTGGCCTCGGGTGTGGTCGGGCGGGATGCGTCGGTGGTGGCGGGATCGACTCGATCCCGGGTGCCGGGTCGGGCCAGACCAGCAGGACTGGGCAGGGAGCGTGGTCGACGACGAAGCGGGTTGCCGGGCCGAGGCTTGCCGGGCCCAGACGGGAGCGGTCACCGTCGCGGGCTGCCACCAGCAGGTCGGCGGCCTCGGCAGCTTGGACGACCACGTGCTCGACCCGACCGCTGGTTGCCTGGCGCCGGGCTTGGCGGCCAAGCCGAGCCGCGGCGGTCGCGCTGGCGCTACTGGCCGGCTGATGCTGTGGCGCGAGCCAGGGCCAACTTGGTGCAACCAGGTGGAGGGCCACCGCGTCTAGCTGTCATGACAAGCCCCCAGGACGCGTTCGCGCGGACCTACGCCGCCTGGGGGCGGCTGCGGCGACCCGACCGGGCTGCCGCCTACGCTCGCAAGGCCCTGGTCAACCGGCACCGCTCGCTGCTCCGCCGCGCCGTGGTCGAGGCACGCCACGCCCTCACCCAGCGCCCCGAGGACCGCTACGAGGCTGACTTCGGTGGCGACGACCAGCTCCTGTGGCAGGCGCTGCGCCAGCTCCCCGCCCGCCAGCGCAGCGCGCTGGTGCTCCGCTTCTACCTCGACCTGCCCGAGGTCGAGGTCGCGCGCCTGCTCGGCGTCCCACCCGGGACGGTGAAGTCCTGGGTGCACCGGGGCCTCGCCCGCCTGCGCGCCCGCCTCGGCCCGCAGTACCACGCCGAGCCGCTCCTGGACCTCGACCCGGAGGCACGACCATGAGCATCGAGGACCGGGTCCGCCGCATGCTCGCCCATGCGGTCACCACCGAGCCACCGCCGACGCGCGCCCCGCTCGAGCAGATCCGCCGCAGGCGGCGGCGCCGCCCGCTGATCGCTACCGCGGTCGCGCTCGTGCTCCTGCTCGCCGCGACGGTGGTGTTCACCGGGATCCGCGAGCACGGCACGCCGCCCACCGCGCCGCCCACCACCCTGGTGCCCCGCGGCTGGAAGCAGTTCCACCTCGACGACACCAACTACAGCTTCCGCTACCCGCCGGACTGGGTGGTCAAGTGGTACGACCCCGCGGGCCTCCTGGTCCTTCCGCCCGAGGCCGCCAGCATCCCGCTGCCGCTGAAGCCCGGGACCCACCTGCCGTTCTATGTGAACTTCCAGCAGACGCCCGAGTACTTCGGCAACATCGTCAGGCGGGCGTCCACCGGGCGGCTGCCGGGGGGACAGGCCTACGACGAGTCGACCGGCCCCGACGATGCCGGACGGACGGCCGACACCTACGCGTTCGACTGGGGCCGGTTCTGCGATCCGGGTGGCGTGACCGCCTCCTGCGGCGCCCACAGCGTCATGGCCACGGTCGCCGGCAAGCCACCACTGTGGGACCGCTACCACGCCGCGGCCACGATGATCGTTCGCTCCGTGGCGCCCCTGCGGGCCACCACACCGTCGGTGGGTGACCGCACACGGCCCGCCTGCCGCCTCGACCAGTGGCAACTCGGCATCCCCACCGGCTGGGACTTCCACGGGCGTTCGTGGACCATCCACGGGGGGGTGCGCTACCTCGGCAACGGCCCCGCCTGCCATCTTCGCCTCACCCTCCAGGCCACCGTCGAGCGCGTCCACGGCAGCCAGGTCCAGATACCAGGCACCCCCGCCACGACCGTCATCGAGGGTGACCTTCCCGAGGACGGCGGCCACAACGACGACACCGGCCACTTCGCTTCGAACCCCCCGACCACCGCGCTGGACTGGGTCTTCAGCTGGGAGAACTGGTGCCGGCAGCCGATCGGTCAGCTCCGTGTCCGCATCACCGCCGGTGGCAGGTCCGGGGTCGTGGAGACGCCGGCCAAGGAGGACTACGGCAACTGCAAGGGCCTGAGCCGAACCGCCCCATGGCGGATCGTCCCAGGACCATGAGGCGATCAGACCAGCAGACCCAAGCTCCCTGGGTCACGCGGCGCGGAGTCGGGCTCCAAGGCAGGTTCGGATGCTCCCTGACCCGCTTCCTCTCCGTGAACAATGGAAGCGTTTTGGAAGTGCTTGGGCTGCTGAGGGGCCTGGATGCCGAGCACCTTCCAGCGCCATCCCACGCCGGATGGCGTTGTCACTGTTGGCGTGGACACCCACGCCGATGTCCACGTCGCCGCCGCCGTGGACGGCCTGGGCCGCCTGCTTGGCAGCACGGCCATCCCCACCACCGTCGAGGGCTACGCCGAGCTGCTTGCATGGGGCGGAGAGTTTCGGCCAGGTCGGCTGCTTCGGGGTGGAGGGACCGGCTCGTGGGGCGCCGGAGGAGCTGCGGGCCAGGCTGTAGAAGCTGCGGGGCCGCAGCCTGGTCGAGGCGGCCCTGCGGTTGGAGCCGGCCGCTGGCGTGCCGGTCAGTGTCACCGCGGCGACCGAGGTCGCGCTGTGGGAGCTGGCGGGCCGCTGGCACGGGCTGGACGGCGAGCTCGCGCGGCTGGACGAACTGCTGGACGCGCTGGTCCGCAAGGTCGCCCCCGACCTGCTCGCCCTGCCCGGGGTGGGCACCGAGACCGCCGCGGCGCTGCTGGAGGCCGCCGGGGACAACCCGGCCGGCTGGTCAGCGAGGCCGCGTTCGCGCACCTGTACGGCGCCGCGCCGCTGCCGGCCTCCTCGGGCAAGACCGTGCCGCATCGCTTCAACCCGGGTGGGCACCGCGACGCCAACGAGTTCAGCCGCCGTCGGCGCCTTCGCCTCGGCTTCGTCGTCGGCTTCGTCGTCGTTGGGCCGGGGGGAGCCTGAGCAGTTGCGCGCAGGCCGTGTCAGCGAACCATCGCTCCCACTGCTCGGGCGTCCAGCCGCGCTCGCCGACCAGCAGCAGCCACACGTCTGGGTGGTTGAGTGTCCACAGGATGTCGGTTGCGGGGGCGACGTCCAGGCCCGGGCGCAGTGCCTTGTTGGCGTGGAGGGTTTCCACGATCACGCGCTGGTTGTCGTAGAAGTCGGATTGGATCAGGCGCCACAGCGCTGCGGCGTCGGGGTCCACCGGCGCTGCGGACCTGAGGACCCGCAGCACACCCGCGATGCGCTGCTTGACCACGCGGGCGTTGCGCGCGTTGCGCTGTAACTGCCGCTTGGGGTCCGGCTCGTCGACGACCTCCCGATACCACGGCCGCTCGGCGACTGCCGCTTGCTCTTGGTCGCCTTTCAGGCGCAGGTCCCACAGCGCCCGCAGCAGCCCGCTCTTGGTCTGGAAGGCGACGTAGACCGTTTTCAGCGCCACCCCGGCCTCGGCCGCGACTTGCTCCATCGTGGTTGCCGGGTAGCCGCGCTGCTCAAACAGCCGGAGGGCCGCCTCGAGGATTGCCTGGCGGGTCGCGGCCGCCTGCTGCTGGCGGCGCGGGGAGTGGTAGCTCCGCCGGGGCTTGACACGCTCAGCCATTTCAGTATCCTACACGAGAATTCACTACTCGCTACGAGCATCGAAAGTGGAGCGGCGACCAGGAGGTCCGTCATGGAACCCAGCAGCGTGATCCAGCGACCAGCGCAACAGGGCAGCGGCGGCGGTGACCGCGGTGCCCTCCGCAGGCAGCTGCACAGCATGTGGGCATCGGTGGCCCCCGCATGGGGCGAGCATGCCGACTACGCCGACGCCCGCGGCGCGGCCATCACCGCCAGGATGCTCAAGCTGTCGGCACCCCGGCCGGGCGAGCGCGTGCTGGAGTTGGCGTGCGGTGCCGGCGGCGTCGGGATCGCGGCGGCCAAGCTGGTCGGCCCGGCCGGCGAGGTGGTGCTGTCCGACGTCGCCGCGGAGATGACCACGGTCGCCGCGGCGCGCGCCGCCGCGCTCGGGCTCGGCAACGTGCAGAGCTTGCCGCTGGACCTGGACGACATTGCCCAGCCCGACCAGGCCTACGACGTCGTGGTGTGCCGCGAAGGCCTGATGTTCGCGCTCGACCCGGACCGCGCGGTCCGCGAGATCCGGCGCATCCTGCGGCCCGGCGGCCGCCTCGCGCTGGCGGTGTGGGGCCCGCGGGCACACAACCCCTGGCTGGGCATCGTGTTCGACGCGGTCGGCGCGCAGCTCGGCGCGCCCGTGCCGCCACCCGGCGTCCCCGGCCCCTTCTCGCTCGACGACCCCGACCGGCTGGCCCGCCTGCTCGCCGACGCCGAGCTCGCCGACGTCGTTGTCACCGAGGTAGCCACGCCGCTGCGGGCCGCCTCCTTCGACGCCTGGTGGACCAGGACGTCGGCGCTCGCCGGGCCGCTGGCCACGCGGCTGGCCGCCCTGCCCGAGCACGCCAGACGCCAACTGCGTGCCCGCCTCACCGAGACGGTCCGCCCCTACCAGACCCCGGCCGGGCTCGACTTCCCAGGGGTGAGCCTGCTCGCGACCGGACGCCGCGCTCAATAGGGGCGTCCTGGATGGGTGCCGACCCCAGCCGGCCCCGCCGATGGCCGTGCAGCCGCCTGCCACCGTCACGACCGCCACCACCACGGCCCGCAGCGCACCCACCCGAGCCCGCCGACCACGGCCCCCAGGAACACACCAGGAACACCCGTCCAGCAACCCGCGCACACTAGCCGACCCGATCGACAGACACTGTCCGGCCTTCGGCCGCCCTTGACCCGGCCGCCGCCACCGTGGGCCGTGATCGACACGCCGCCCGGGGCGGGCGAGGACGGGCCGTCCGGCCGCGACCAACCCCGACGCCGCGGCGGTACTGGCAGGAACAGTCTCCCCCGGGCGATGCCAGCGGAACCCGCACCGCCCCATCCAGGTGCGTTGACAGAGGTAGCGCTCGGCGTGGCCGACCGGCGAGAAGGAGAAGGCCAGGGCGACCATGGCGACGAGTCCGCCGATGACGCCGTAGACCAGGGCGACGTTGTCGGTCCGCTCGACCGCGAAGCCACCGAGGAGGGTGCCGAGGGGAATCGCCGACCAGGCCAGCACGCCGGCGACGCTGATCACCCGGCCGAGCATCTCGTTGGGGACGATCTGCTGGCGAAGGCTGCCGGTGTTGATATTGAACAGGATGCCCAGGCCGTTGGCGGCGGCCCACAGGGGCAGGGCCACCCAGTACGACCGCGTGAAGGACAGGGCCACGCCCATGAGCCCGTCCAGCACGAGCGCGCCGAGGGCGACCTTGCTGAAAGGCCACCGGCGCCGCAGCCTCCCGGCGGCGAGCGACAGGGCCACGACCCCGATGCTCCCGGCGGAGTAGAGGAGCCCGACCTCGGTGTCGGTGGCGGCCAGGCGCTCCTTGGCGAACAGCACGATCTGCGCGTACATCGTGCTGGACACGAGGTTGATGATGGCCATCATCGCCGAGATGCCGCGGAGCACGGGGTGGCCGAGCACGTAGCGCAGGCCGTCGGCGACGTCGCGGAAGATGGCCCGGCGCTCGCGGCCGTCCCCGGCCTCGGCCTCGGCGTCCGCAGCGGGGCGCTCGGCGTTGAAGCGCCGCCGGACCATCACCAGGGATCCCGCCGACAGCAGGAACGACAGCGAGTCCAGCCAGAAGAGCTGCTGGACCGAGATGGTCGCGATCAGCAGCCCGGCGAGCAGCGGGCCCGTCACCTGCGCGGCGGAGTAGCTCGCCTGGATGCGGCCGTTGGCGGTGACCAGGTCGTCCTTGCTCTCGACCAGGCTCGGGACGGCGGCGAACTCGGCGGCGTCGAAGGCGATCGTCAGGGTGGACTGCAGGAACGCCACCACGTAGATCCACCCGACCCGCAGCAGGCCGGCGTCGGCCAGCAGCGGGATGACCGCGATGAGCACCGCCCGTGCGAGATCCGTCGCGATCATCAGCCGCTTGCGGTCGACACGGTCCACCCATGCGCCGATCACCAGCCCGAACAGCAGGTAGGGCAGGAAGCTCGTGGCGCTGGTCGCGCCGAGGTTGAGCGGCGAGCCGGTGAGCTTGAAGACCAGCAGCGGCAGGGCGAAGAGCGTGACCGAGCTGCCGAGGTTGGAGATGGTCTGGCCAGCCCAGAACTTGGCGAAGTCGGCCGGCACCCGCCGTCGCCCACCCTGGCCGGTCTCCACCGCCAACCCGCGTCACCACCCTGCCGCGACCGCCGACCGCCGACGATCTTGCCGAAGACGACTCTACCGGAGGGCCTGGACAACAGCGGGCGCATCGGCTCGACTCAGGCGGAGCGGAGATTTCGCCGGACGGGCCGCCGTGCCGGGCCGCGTCGAGCCGCGGGGCCCGGCTTGCCGCGGACGGTATCAGCGAGCTGATCAGGATGGTTGCGGCATTTCCCATTTCCTCGCGGGGCTCGAACAGCGACAATGTCTGGTGCAGCGCCGGGCCAATGGGCGGCCCCGCGGGCCGACCTTGCTAACCGGAGCGAACGAGCCAGATGAGGACGACCATGACTTCCCCACCGTTGTGCCGCCGCGTGCGCCTGCTCTTCGCGCTGGCGATGAGCCTCGTCCTGATCGGCCTGCTGGCCGGCCCCGCCCTGGCGGCCCGATACGTCACCGCGGCCGCCAAGGGCTTGCAGCGCGACCCCGTGTACGTCGACCCCGGCGCGAGGAAGGCGCTCCCGGCCGGCTCCGTGAAGACGCTGCGCGACCGGGTCCGGCGGGCGGGCACGCCCATCTACGTGGCGGTGCTGCCGTCCGCGGCGCTCAAGGAGGCAGGCGGCAACCCCGACCGCCTGGCCGAGGAGATCGCCGGCGCGCTCGGTCGAGGCGGCACTGTGGTGGTGGCGGCGGGCAGCACGACGGGCGCCGGCGGCAACACGCTCGGCCCCGGCGTGGCCTCGGCCACGGTCCGAGCGGCCAGCAAGGCCCATCACGGCGATCTGACCGGTACCATGCTGGACTTCGCCGGCCGCGCGGACGCGGCGGCCGCCTCGGGCCGCAAGCCGTCCTGGCGGACCGTCTGGGACAAGCCGCTGGTCCGCCCGGTCGCATTCGTGATCGGCGGCCTGCTACTGGTCACCCTGTCCGACCTGGTGGTGGTCAACATGACGCGGCGCCGGCGCAAGGGCAGGACCTCCGGGTTCAGTGACGTGCGGGTGCTGGCCCGCGAGGACATCGTGGCGCTCGGCGACGACCTGAGGAACCTCGACGTCGGGCTGGAGGCGGAAAGCGACAACCCGCACGCCCTGCGCGACTACGCCCGCGCCTACGAGTCCTTCCAGCAGGCGGTGGAGGCGTTCGAGCGGGCCGGCAACCCCAACGACTTCGCTCCGGTGAGCACCGCGCTCGAGGCTGGCCGGTTCTACATGACCCTGGCGCGGGCCCGCTTCGAGGGTCACGAGACCCCACAGCGCCGCCCGCCCTGCTTCTTCGACACCCGCCACGGGCCGTCCGTCGACGATGTCGGCTGGATGCCGCAGGGAGGGCCACCCCGGCCGGTGCCTGCCTGCGACACCTGCATGTGGAACATCGCGAACGGGGTCGAGCCGGTCGCGCGCCAGGTTGTCGCCGGCGGCCGGAAGATGCCGTTCTACGACGCGCCGCCGCACTTCGAGTCGTGGTTCGCGGGCTACTTCGGCGGCGCCGCCGCGAGCCTGGTCGACGGCTTCCCGCTCGGCCGAGCGCTCGACGACGGCTACGCGGGTGGGCTCAACACCTTCGGTGGCGGCTACGGCTACCTGCCGGTCTCCTACGCCGACACGGGCGTGCTCGACACGGGCGGCGCCGACATCGGCCACCAGCGTCCCGGCGCCGACACGGAGCTGGTGATCCGGCCGGCCGGGCACGACGCCGACACCGAGGAATGAGGCCGGCGGCCGAGCCGGCGAGCGCCTGCCACCGCCACACCGTGACCGACGCGGACGTGGCCGCCTTCGCCGGCGGCGTGGTGCACAGGGTCTACGGGACGGCCGCGATGGTGCGTGACATGGAGTACGCCGCGCGTCTGGTCCTGCTCGAGCTGCTCGAGCGGGACGAGGAGGGCGTCGGTGCCGAGGTGTGGTGCCGGCACCTCGCGCCGGTGCCGGTGGGCGCCACCGTGGAGCTGGTCGCCGCCGCCGTCGAGCAGACCCCGCGCCGCCTGGTCTGCCGTGTCGAGGCCAGGCACGGCGACCGCCTGGTCGGCGAGGGCCGCGTCACCCAGATCGTCGTGGACGCGGGCGAGTTCCCCCGGGCGGCGCGGTAGCCGCTCCCGGGGGCTTCCCCGGGCGGGCCGCCGGCGCGCCCCGCGCCGCTGGAGGGCGAACAGGGTGACAATGGCGGGGACACGGAGCGATGAAGTGGAGAGCGAGATGACCAGCCGCACGCGCCCGTCAAGGCGCAGGCCCCTCCGACCGGCGTTCTTCCTGGCAGCGGCGGTCGCCGCGCTGCTGCTGCTCCCGGGCGCGGCGTTGGCCGGGCAGTACGTCGACGCGGCGGCAAAGGGCCTTGCCGACAAGCCTGTCTACGTCAGCGACGCGGCCGAGGAGAGGCTGTCCGCCGCTCAGCAGGACGAGCTGCGCCGGCACATCAGCGGCGCAGGCGTGCCCATCTACGTCGCCGTCCTGCCCAGAGCGGCTCTCGACGAGGGCGGCGGCAGCATCGCAGGGGTCAACGAGCAGATCGCCACGGCGCTCGACCGCCCAGGGGTGTACGCGGTCGTGGTCGGCAGGCAGTTCAGGGGAGACAGCACCGGCGTGCTGCCGCGGGGGGTGACGCCGCGGCTCGCCAACGAGGCGCTCGACGCCAACCGCGGGAAGGGCGGGCAGGCGCTCCTGCTCGACTTCGTCGACCGGGTCAAGGCGGCAGCGGCCCAGGGTGGCGAGGCCGCACCGAGCGGCGGCTCGCGTTCGGGCAGCGGCGCCGGCGCTGTGCTCGGGATCGCGCTCGCGGTCCTGGTGGTGGTCGGCGGCGGCGCGCTGCTCCTGTCCTCCCGCCGCCGGCGCCGCGAGCGCGAGCGGCAGCTCGTCCAGGTGAAATCGGTCGCCCAGGAAGACCTGCTGGCGCTCAGCGACGACATCCGGGCGCTCGACATCGACACGCAGATGCCCGGCGCCAGCCCGGACGCCGTGAGCCACTACTCCGCCGCAGTCGACGGCTACCAGAAGGCGACCGACCGGCTCGACCGGGCGCGCAGGCCCGAGGACATGGCGGAGGTCAGCTCCGCCCTGGAGGAGGGCCGTTTCGCCATGGCCTCGGCGAAGGCGCTGCTCGAGGGCAAGCCGCTGCCCGAGCGCCGGCCTCCCTGCTTCTTCGACCCGCGGCACGGTCCGTCGGTCGAGGACGTCACCTGGGCGCCGCCCGGCGGCGCGCCCCGCGAGGTCCCGGCCTGCGCCACCTGCGCGCACCAGGTGCGCAGCGGGATCGAGCCGCAGAGCCGGCAGGTGCTGGTGAACGACCGCCAGGTGCCCTTCTACCAGGCGCCCGCCTGGTACGGGCCCTGGTACGGCGGATACTTCGGCGGTGGTGCCGGTGGCTTCCTGACCGGCCTGCTCATCGGCGACATGCTCGGCGGCTTCGGCGGCTGGGGCGTCCCGGTGGGCGCCGGCATGGGCGGCGGGTACGGCGGCGACGAGGGCGACGGCGGCGGCGACTTCGGCGGCGGGGGCGACTGGGGCGGCGGCGGGGGCGGAGATTTCGGAGGCGGCGGCGACTTCGGCGGCGGCGGCGGGGACTTCTGATCCCGCCGACGCGTCGGGTCCTGGGCGGTCCGGGTGTGGACCTCGCAAGCGCGTACGGTATCGACGGATTGACAATATACCTGTCAACATGGAAACCTGATTGGCATGGGGACCCGGATGTCGGACCATGTCACAGAGCTGCTCGACGAGGTGCGGTTGCTGTTCCACCAGGCCGCCCAGGCCGCCGAGGACCTGAACGCCGCCGAGCCGATCACCGTCAGCATGCGCGCGGTGCTGGAGCTGTTGCGGCGCACCGGGCCGGCCACCGTCCCCGAGATCGCCCGCCGCCGCTACGTCACCCGCCAGCACATCCAGACCCTGGTCAACGCCCTGCAGGCCCGGGGCCTGGCGACGGCAGAGGGCAACCCGGCAAACCGGCGCTCCCCGCTGATCTCTCTCACCCCCGACGGCGCCCGGACGATCCGGCGGATCACCGACCGTGAGCGGCGCTTCCTCGCGCGGCTCGACCTGCCCCCCGACATCGACGCCCAGGAGCTCGCCCGCGCCCGCCGAGCGCTCGCCGCGTTGCGCACCACGATCGGGCAGACGATCGGAGCACTTCATGAGCAGCCGCAGTCTTCGTAGCCGGGTCGTCAGCCAGTTCGGCCACCCCTCCGGAGCCCTGGGCGCGCTCGCCGGTGTCGTGATGGCCCGGCGGGACAGCAACCGGCGGCGCAACGCCTGGACGGTCCAGTTGCTGGACGTCCAGCCAGGCGACCACGTCCTGGAGATCGGGTACGGGCCGGGCCTTTCCATCCGGCACGCCGCCGAGCTCGCGCCCCACGGCCGGGTGGTCGGCATCGACCACTCCCAGGTGATGCAGCGTCAGGCCCGCCGCCGCAACCGCCAGGCCGCAGCGTCGGGCCGGGTGCAGCTTCTGTGCGGCAACGTGGCCGACCTGACCGGCCGGCCAGCCGAGTTCCACAAGGCGCTCGCCGTCAACGTGTTCATGTTCTGGCCAGACCCGGTCGCGGTGCTGCGCCAGGTGGCCGAGGTGATGCTGCCCAGGGCCAGGATCGCCCTGACCTTGCAGCCACGCGGCCGTGGTGTCACCAACCAGCACACCCGCACGGCCGGCGAACGCATGGCGGCGGCGCTCCAGGACGCTGGCTTCACCGACGTCGAGGTGCGCACCCTGCCGTTGGAGCCGGTCGACGCGGCCTGCGCCCTGGGCGTACGGCCCAGCCCGCCGCCGGGGCAGGTGCGGGCTTCACATCCGTGATCTCCCAGAGTTGACCCGCCGGTCGTATCGTCTACCTGGCAGGGAACCACGCTCAGGAGACCGGCACGGAAGGCCCGAGATGGCGGCGACGCCCGCCTCCGGGTTGCGCCGGCCCGCCCGGCGGCCGGCTATACGCCAATGCTCGGCCAGGGCCGATTTCCGGTCCCGCGGCCCGGCGCCGGCACGGTACGGTAGGCGGGTGACAGCCAGAGCCCGGCCTCGGACAAAGGAGCCCGCATGGTCAAGCTGGTCGCGATGTTCGCCAAACCAGAGGACCCCGCCGCCTTCGACCGCGCCTACTTCGACGTCCACCTGCCGCTGAACGCCAAGACCCCGGGGCTGCGCCGGACCGAGGTCACCCGCGTCACCGGCGCGCTGCGGGGCGAAAGCCCCTGGTACATCGTCACCGAGATGTACTACGACGACGTCGGCTCGATGCGGGCGGGTCTCGCCAGCCCCGAGGCGGCCGAGGCCGGCAAGCAGCTCATGACCTTCGCCAAGGGCCTGGTCACCTTCTACACCGCCGACGTCCTGCACGAGAACTGGACCGGGGCATGAGCGACCCCGTCGTGTCCGGTGGCGCCGGGCTCGACATCGAGCACCGCTCCGGTGTCGCCTGGCTGACCCTCAACCGGCCGGAGTCGCTGAACTCCCTCGACGTCCGCCTCAAGGAGGCGCTGATCACGGCGCTCCAGGCCGCGGCCGGCGACCCGGCGGTGCGGGCGGTCGCGCTCACCGGCTCCGGCCGGGGGTTCTGCGTCGGGCAGGACCTCCGCGAGCTCGAAGGCGCCTACCGCGGCGGCGAGTCCCCCGACTTCCCCGCGCTGCTCGAGCGCCACTACGCACCGGCGATCCGGCTGCTGGCCGGTATGCCCAAGCCGACGGTGGCGGTGGTGAACGGCGTGGCCGCAGGCGCGGGCGTGTCGCTCGCGCTGGCCTGCGACCTGCGACTGGCCGGCGCCGCCACGCGGTTCCGGCTCGCCTTCTCGGGCATCGGGCTGGTCCCGGACGCGGGCGCGACCTGGCACCTGCCGAGGCTGGTCGGGCTCTCCAGGGCCATGGAGATCGCCCTGCTCGGCGACTGGATGGACGCCGGCGAGGCGCTGCGCACGGGCCTGGTCAACCGGGTCTACCCGACCGAGGAGCTGGCCGCGCGGGCCGAGGAGGTGCTGACCACGCTGGCCGCCGGGCCAACCCTGGCCCTCGCCCGCACCAAGGCGCTGCTGCGCTCAAGCCTCCAGGCCGGGCTCGACCAGGCACTGGCGGCCGAGGCCGAGGCCCAGGCAGCATCGGCGCAGACCAATGACCACCTGGAGGGCGTGCGCGCCTTCCTCGAGAAGCGCCCCCCGAAGTTCCTGGGCGCCTGAGCCGGCAAGGGGTACGCAAATGCCGTCCGACTTCCAGCTCTTCATCGACGGGCAGCTCACCGAGGCGGCTGACGGCCGGGCGTTCGAAACGGTCGACCCCTCCACCGGACGGCCGCACGCCACCGTCGCCCGGGCCGCGGCCCCTGACGTGGCGCGGGCGGTCGGTGCCGCCCGCGCCGCCTTCGACGACGGCCGCTGGTCGGGCCTCAAGCCGGAACGGCGCGGCCTACGCGATCTTCTTCCACCAGGGCCAGGTGTGCACTGCCGGCAGCCGGCTGCTGGTCGCCCGGCCAATCTACGATGAGGTGGTCTCCCGGCTGGTCGAGCTGGCAGAGCGGATCACGGTCGGCCCGGCCGCCGACCCTGCCTCCGACATGGGCCCGCTGGTCTCCGCCGAGCAGCTCGAGCGGGTCGAGCGCTACGTTCGCATCGGCGTGGAGCAGGGCGCCAAGCTCGCCACCGGCGGCCAGCGCGTCGGCGTGGCCGGACACGAGGACGGCTACTACTTCGCGCCGACGGTGTTCGTGGACGTCGACCCCAAGGCGCGCATCGCCCAAGAGGAGATCTTCGGGCCGGTGCTGGCCGTCATTGCCATCGAGGACGACGACCAGGCGGTGCGGATCGCCAACGACAGCGTCTACGGGCTGGCGGGAGCGGTCTGGAGCCGGGACTCGGCCCGCGCTATCAAGGTCGCCGAGCGGCTGCGCACCGGCACGGTGTGGGTCAACGACTACCACCTCCTCAACCCGAGGTACCCGTTCGGCGGCTACAAGCAGTCCGGCGTGGGCCGTGAGCTCGGTGAGGAGGGCTATCTCTCCTACACTGAGGTCAAGCACGTCCACGTCGACGTCACGCAGCAGCGCGCCCGTCACCGCTGGTTCGACGTGACCGTGCCGCGCAAGCGGTAGCCGCGCCCGTCCGCGAGGGTTGCCGGGGCCTGGTCCGGCCCTGGGGTGTCCCCAGGCGGCAGGGCCGCGGCCAAGCGAGTTGTCCACATTCTTTCCGGAGCCGTGGAAGTCACTCTTGCCACCGGATACCTTTGTTTGCGTTCGAATAGCTTCGGTTACGTCGAAACCCTTCGGATGCATCGGGGAGCGGTGGCTATGACGGTGGACACCTTCGGAGAACGGCTTCAGCGTGCACGTGCCGTGGCCGGCCTTTCACGGGCCAAGGCCGCCAAGGCGCTGGAGATGAGCCGGGCAGACCTGTCCCGCATCGAATGCGGCCGGCGCCGTGTGAGCACCCTCGAGCTGAGCAGGATCGCCCGGCTGTACGGCAAGCCGTCCGCACGCTGCCTGGTCGAGCCGATCGGCGTCCCGACGGTCCGCTACTTCCCCTCCGCCTACCGGGTGGACGAGCGGGACCTGATGGTCATCCAGGAAGTCGGCGACTGGTTCGACTACTACGCCTGGCTCGAGCAGGGCGCGCTCGGGGCACAGCGCTATGAGCTCCCCACCTATCCGCTGCCGCCCGGCAACGCCGTCGAGCAGGGTGAGGCCCTCGCGCGCGAGGAGCGCAGCCGGCTCGGGCTCGGCGACGACGGCTCGGTCCCTTCGATGGTCGCGCTCCTCGAGGAGCAGGGCGCCAAGATCGCGGTCCAGGACTTCCATCCGAGGTCCCGGGTCTTCGGCTGCTACCTGTTCTCGAAATCGCTCGGGCCGTGCGTGATCGTGAACCGGCGCCACCCGCCCGCCCGGCGGCGGCTCGCGGCTGCGCACGAGTACGCCCATCTGCTCGTCGAGCAGGACGACATCAGCGGCCAGGTGTGCGACCCGTCCCGCGAGCAGGCTCGCGACGAGCTGCGCGCAAACGCCTTCGCCGCCGCCTTCCTGCTGCCGGCCGGCGGGATCGCGGCGGCCCTCGAGGGGATGGACACGCGCACCAACGAGGTGACATTCGACCAAACGGTCGTCCTCAGCTATGACTTCGGGGTCAGCTACCACGCGATCGTGGCGCGCCTCGCCGAGCTCGGCTGGATCGGGAGGAAGCGGCGCAGGCACCTGGAGCGGCGCGCTGGCCTGATCCGCCGCCACACGCCTCCGGGCGAGTCGGGCGTCCCCGGGGACACCGAGTCCGAGCCGGTCCGGCTGCAGTCCGTGGCCGTCGAGGCATGGCACGCCGACCAGATCTCCACCGGAAAGCTGGCCGACCTCCTCCACCTGCCGAGAGCCGGGGTCCGCCTGCTCCTCAGCCGTCCGCTCCTCGACCAGGAGAGACCCCACCGTGTCCCTTCCCCCGAGCCCGATTGGCTTTGACACCTCCGTCCTCATCAACTTCTGCACCGTCGGGCGCCTGGGGTTGCTGGTCCGCTGCGTGCCCCCGCCGCGCTGTCTGGTGGTCGACGTCCGTGACGAGCTCGAGGACGTGAACTCCCGCCGGCTGGTGGACCGGATGATCCGTCGGAGCGAGCTGCAGCTCATCGTGGCGACAGAGCTGGAGCGCATGCGGTGTGGGGGCGACATAGGGCCGCTCGACCCGGGCGAGCGGGCCACGCTCGCCGCGGCCGCAGCGCGCGGCTGGTCGGTCGCCGTCGACGAACGGCTGGGCCGCGAGGCCGCGACGCGGCGATTCGGGACCGCGCGTCTCACCGGCACCGTCGGCATCCTCCGGGCGGCGGTCGACGCGCGGCTGATCACGCCGAAGACAGGAGACGTTCTCCTCGGCCGAATGATCAGGGCCGGCTACTATTCGCCGGTGGTCACCCTGGACGGGTCGCCGAAGCGGCGGCGGCGGGCGTCTTCGATGACCTTGAGCGCCACGCCGGCCCGGTGCCACCCGCGGGTCTCGGAGCTCTTGCCTGGCTCCAAAGTCTTGTAGGCGTCGAGGCAATGGCTGGCCGGGCCGGTGCTCCCCCGGGCTGAGTCCGGTATCTTCCGCCGCGTGAGCAACCATCAAGCGATCGAGACAGCCCGGGAGCTCGCCGGCCGCCTGCTGGCCAGGCACGGCCAGCAGGCGATCCTCGCGGTCGGCCTGCACGGCGAAGCCGTCAGGGACCAGGCTGCCAGGGGTGAGCGTGGCGACGTGGCCGACATCGAGCTGTCGGTGATCACCACCGGTCCCGAGGTGGACGTGCCCGCGCGTGCCCTGCGCCACCGAGGAGTGGTGATCGACCTCGCCGCCATCCCCGCCGACGCCTACCTCGACGAGGCGGGCCAGATCGGCCCGCTGTGGCCGCTCGCCGCCGACCAGTACCTCCATCACCTGCCGCTCTACGACCCCACCGACTTCTTCGGCAAGCTCCGGGACACGCACCAGGAGGCGGTCGCGTCGAGCCCGCCGGAGGCGTTCCTGGCCGCCGCCGGCTACGACCTGGCCCAGCTCGCCGCCTGGGAGGCGAGAGCCCGCGCCGACGAGCTGGCCGGTGACCTGCCGGGCGCGCTGCTGGCGGTCAAGGAGGGCGCGATGCTGGCGGCGCTGGTCATCGGGCTGGTGGCCAGGACCCCGTACCAGGACGCAGCCCACGCCCTCAAGCTGGCGGCCACCGCCACGAACCTACCGGACGGCTTCACAGACCAGTACCGGCGGCTGCTCGCGCCCACCATCGACCCTGCCAGCGCGGTGCTCGCGCTCGGCCGCGTGCTCGCCGCTCTCGAGGCGCTGGCCCGCCAGGAGGGCATCCCGTTCGAGGCCGCCGACCTCGACGACTTCGTCTGAGCTGATCGCGTTCACGACCCGCCGCCGGTTACGGGTGCGCGTGGTGCTGGTCGCGGGCTGCGGGCGGATCGTCCGGCCCGGCCTCCAGCTCGTCCCAGCGCGCCTCGACGCGCTGGCCGTGACGGTAGACCAGGTCGCCGCCGAGCAGGCCACCGACGGCCAGGGTGGCCACGCCGACCGCGCTCAGGATGACGGGCCCGACGGCGCTCGCGGTCACGTCCAGGTCGCGCCCGCGCAGGAGCGCGTTGGCCAGGAACAGGCCGCCGGTGACCAGCTGGAGGGTCATGTGGGTCACGGCCAGCTTCCAGGCGCGGCCCCCGGCCGGGATCCGCAGGAAATCCGCGAAGCCGGTGACCACCGCCGCGGCCGAGACGACCAGCGCGACCACGATCAGCGCGAAGGCGCCCTTGACGAACGGGCCGCCGTCGTCCACCCGGTGCGAGATCCCGTCGAACAGCAGGCTCGTCGGGTAGAGCGCGATCGGGAAATGCACGAGCGCGGGGTGCAGAGGGCGACCCTTGCCTCCCCGCAGCAGGTTGGCCATCCAAGCCTCCGGTCGTAGGCGCGGCTCGCGGGCGGCCAATGATGCTACCTGGCGGGCGGCCCAGGAACCCCGCGGGGCCGCGCCTCCACCTGGCGGGCGAGCCGGCGGAGGCTCTGGCGGAGCATCAGCCGGAAGATGGGGCGCACGAGCGCGAACCCGAGCAGCCCCGGCACGCCGAGCGGCAGGTCGAGGTCCTCGACCCAGGTGCACCAGGCGCCGCCCGGTGCGGGGTCCACCGCGAACGTGCCCGTGCCGCGGACGACCTTGCCGACGTGCGCCACGTCGACCCGCCGTGGCGGGTCCCAGCGGGTCACCTCCATGGCATCGTGGAAGCCGACGCCGCCGAGCCCGGTGACGGCGTCGAGCCGCTCACCGACGCGGTGGCCGCCCGGCTCGACGTTCACCGTGGTGAGCACCATCCAGCCCGACTGGCCCTCCCAGTCGGTGAGCGCCTGCCACACCACCTCCGGCGGCGCGGCGACCGCCACCCGCTCCTCCACCTTCACCCTCATGGAGCATGATGGTGCCATGCAACGGACCTTTGGGCGCCGGACCTTCGATTTCTCGCGCGAGGTGGCGGTCATGGCCGTCATCAACCGCACCCCGGACTCCTTCTACGACCGAGGTGCCACCTTCGCTCTCGACACCGCGCTGGCCGCGGGCGACCGGGCGCTCGCCGAGGGGGCCGACTGGCTGGACGTGGGAGGCGTCAAGGCCGGCCCCGGCCCGGAGGTCGACGAGGCCGAGGAACTGGACCGCGTGCTGCCGGTGGTCGAGGCGCTGCGCGAACGCACGGATGCGGTGATCTCAGTCGACACCTTCCGCTCCGGGGTCGCGCGGCGGAGCCTGGCCGCCGGCGCCGACATCGTCAACGACCCCTCTGGCCTGCACGACCCCAAGTGCTGGTGGCCCTGTCGAACAAGGACTTCATCGGCGAGGCGATCCTCGGCCGGCGCTCACCTGCCGTGGTCCGCCGGGGGTTAGCGTGACGGGCGGGCCGAGGAGCCGATCAGGCGGGCGTGCTCGACTTTGATGCAGTGGTCCTCGACGTAGGACAGGCCCGCCGCTTCGGCGATGGACCGGGCCTCGGCGCTGCGGATGCCGAGCTGGAGCCAGAGGGCGCGGGCACCCACCGCCACCGCCCCGCGCGCCACCTCGGGTGTGTGCGCCGCCCGCCGGAACACGTCCACCACGTCGATCGCCTTCGGCACCTGGTCGAGGCTGGCGACCAACGGCACCCCGAAGACCTCGCGCTGCCCGCCGAACGGGTTGACGCCGTAGAGCTCATAGCCCTGGTGATGGAGGTACCAGGCGATCTGGTTCGACGGCCGGTCCGGGTTCGGCGACAGCCCGACCACGGCGATCACCTTCGCCGACTCGAGCAGCTCGCGAAGCTCTTCCTGGCTCACGGCACCTCCTCGGCGGTCGACAGCCCTGGCCCTGGCTCTGTGCCATGGTAGCCAACGGCTCCCGGCTACCCGAGGACCAGGAAGTCGAAGTTCTTCCGCCCGACGGAACGCTCGAGCGTCTGCATGATGGCCTCCGCGTTGTCGCGGGGGCCTTGGACGAAAAGGGGCTTGCCGTCGCGCCCGAAGCGGATGGCGCTCGGACCGGCCCACGGCCCGAGATGGCCGGCGACTGCCTCGAAACCCTGGGCGGGCTCGAAGCCGAGGCTTCGCGCGTACTCGACAGCTCCGAGCACGAGGTGCTGCGCCAGCTCCACCGGCGCCGCCAGCGGCCGAGCCCGGTACGCGCCGAAGAACGAGCGGGTGAACTCGGACACGCGGCGCCCGTCCATGACGCGCGGCCCGACGAAGTCCTTCACCCCCAGGCAGTAGGCGTCCACCAGGTAGCCGCAGACGCTGACCCTGCCGCGTCCCGCCTCGCGCGCGACGAGCACGCTGACCAGGCCCGATGCGCCGGAGTCGGGGACGTCGACATCGGGCCACTCAGGGTGGCCCTCGACGGTGAGCCCGTCCTTCCACCCAGGGCTCACCCAGCATTCGACGACCTCCCGCTCCGCATCGTCCGCCTGGTCCTCTGCGGCGATGGCCCTGACGAGGGGAGCGACCGCCGCGGGCTGCAGGCCGAGGGCGCGGGCAATCGCTTTGGGAGAGCTGCCCTTTGCGCGCAGCGCGCGCACTCGTCCCATCAGCTCCTCGCTGTCCATACCACCATCATCCTCATCTGCCGAAGCCGCCGGTCACCTGCGACGCAGAGACCGGGATCATTGAATCAGTGATCGAGGCCATCTTGCAGTCGGTCTTCTCGAAGGCGCTGCGCCAGGTCGAGTTTGGTATGGGTTGGCCGGCCCGCGTCAGCGTACTTGCGCTTGATTCGGGCGAGGTACTCCCTGGCGGTGCCTGGCTTGACTCCGGCCTTGCGGGCAGCAGCGATCAGTGTCATTCCCTTGGCGTAGGCGGTCAGGACCCGCATCTCCTGCTGGGACAGGTGAGGCCGGCTGGGCCGGGTGTCCCGGCTGAACGCGAACGCCAGCTCTCGGGACATGGCGATCTTTCCGGCAGCGACGTGCCGGATGGCCTCGACGAGCTGGTCGAGGTCGTCGTTCTTGGTGAGGTAGCCGTCCGCGCCGGCTTCCATGGTGGCGAGGATGAGCTCGGTGTCGGCGATCGCGGACACGACCAGGACCTTGCTGCCGGCGCTGATGAGACGTTTGACGTTGCCGGCGGGGTCGGAGTGATCGGGCAGGTTGAGGTCGAGAAGGACCACCTGCGCGCTGGTGCTCGCCGCCAGGTAGGCCTCCACGCTGGTCGCGGTCGTCGTCAACCGGATGTCGGGCACAGCGCCCAGCCACGCCGACATGCCCTGGAGGACCACGTGGTGGTCATCGATTGCACCGACGGTGATCACGCCGGCCATCGGATCTCCACGCAGGCGCCCTCGCCGGGCTCACTGTCGATGACGACCTGACCGCCGACCTCGAGAATGCGCTGCTGCAGGGACTGGGCGATGCCAAGGCCGGGCCGGACGGTCGCGGGGTCAAAGCCGCGGCCGCGGTCGACCACTGTCACGACGATGCTGCCGTCTGGCTCGCCGATTGCCGTCACCCATGCCTCCTTGGTGCCCGCGTGCTTGGCGACGTTGTTGAGCGCCTCTCTGACACCCTCCGCGGTCGCCGTCACCACCTGGCTTGGCAGCTCCGGTGGGACCGCGTCGCCGCTGTGGTGGACCCGCAGGCCGAGAGCGGCCTGATCGTGACCGACCTGGGCGAGGGCGGCGCTCAGCCCGGCGGGGCTGGCGTCACGGGCCGCGCTGATCAGACCGCGTAGATAGTCGGCTTCGCGAGCGCAGCGCTGCCGCACCTCGCGGGTGCGGTGGTCCAGCCCGCCACGCGCGATCGCGCTGAGGGTGGACAAGACGGTGTCGTGGAGCAGCCGGTACTGCCGCGTCCGCTCCTCGAAGCGGGCCTCGGTCGCCGCTTGGGCACGTTGTGCCGCAAGGGCCGCCGCTGCGGACTCGTCCGCCTGCCGAGCGGACAGGCGCAGCCGGGCGGCGAACAGTCCGGCGGCAACGGTGAAGCCCACCAACGACGCAAGATTGCCCAGCACCTGGCCTGCGCCGTTGGGTGCGACGGCAATGTCTGGCCAGGTGGTGATCGCGTACGCTACCGACAGACCGCCCCCTGCCACGACACCGGCGATGGGTCCAGAGGAGACCGTGGCAAGCACGGCAGCGCCCATCGCCGGCCCGAGAGTCCAGTTCTGCCAGGTGGTCGCAAAGCCGGGCATGCAGGCTCGCCCCACCACGTAGACGCAGGCAGTGTTCAGCACGACGTCCGTGGCGACCCAGCCCTGGGTGAACCCCTGCCGCGCCAGTCCTCGCGCGAACAGCACCACCGCCCAGCACAGGTAGGCCACGTACAGGCCGATGACCAGGCCTGGCTGGCGATATGTCTCCCACCGGCCCGCGAACGCCACCAGGAGCCACGGGAGCGTCTGCGCGGCACGCAGCAACGCGAGCGCTCGCACCAGCCAGAGCATGGTCCCGCGCTCTGCCTCGCCGATGACCGGCCGCCTGTCCGAGGTCGTCACCATTCGCCAAGCCTGCCCTACGGAGCCGTCTGCGTCGTAGTCCGCAGTTTGACTGACACCGGCAGTCACCGGTTGGAGCATGTCCCCCGAGTTGCCTACATGCCAGAAACAACCCTTGCAGCGAGGATAGTTCCAGCCAGGACGACCTGGGAGGCAGAACGTGCCGCAGGCCGCCACGAGCAGAGGAGCAGCAGATGGCCGAGAGTCGGCAGCTTCGGGAGGCGTTCGCCTCCCCCCAGTCCCGCATGTACCGCACGGTCGTCGTCGTGGACGTGATCGAGTCGACGGCGATGAAGGAGCAGCAGCCGGAGGTGACCTGGCTCAACAGCCTGGGATGGATGTACGACACCGTCACCGCCATCATGACCGAGGCCGTGCCGGACGTCGCCGTGAAGTACCTGGGCGACGGGATCATGCTGGCGGTCGGCACCGACTACACCACCGACGCGGTCAACGCCGCCATCCGGGTCCAGGAAGCCATTGCCGAGGCCGGCAGAGGCAGCGGCGGCGCCAGAGGGGTCATCGACTTCACCTGCTCGCTCGGCATCAGCACCGGCGCGGTGGTCGGCTTCACCACTCCCTCTGGGAGCCCGGACTACGTCGGGGCGGTCGTCGACAAGGCGTTCCGGCTGTGCAGCGCCGCCAACGCCAAGGCGATCTTCGTCGACACCGCCACCGTGGGGGCGGCGAACATGATGCGGATCAGGTCGGTGTTCGGCGCGGCGATCAGGCGCACCTCGGATCAGTACCAGGGCCAGGTGCAGAAGACGCCGCTGAAGGGCTTCGACCAGCCGGTCTTCTACCACGAGATCCTGTGGGACCAGCAGTTGTACGGCGTGAAGTCGGAGACCGTGACCGACAACACGGACCGCCTGCGCACTGCCCCGCCGACCGGTCCCGCCCGATCCCAGAAACCCCCTGCGGACCTCCCGATACCAAAGCCAGCAAGGACCGAGCGGCACCGCGGTGCGGTGACGAACTGGCGGCCGGAGCAGGGCTTCGGGTTCGTCCGTGACCCGCTGACCGGGGAGGACTTCTTCTTCACTCGCAAGCACCTCGTCTACCCCGACGACGCCGAGAAGCTCGCCCCCGGCAAGGAGGTGGCCTTCGTCGCCATCGGCACCGCCGATAGCGGCAGGCGGCGGCAGGCCGGCGCCCTGCTGGTCGCGGGGGAGCCCGCCGATGGCCCCCTGGTGGCCCTGCCGGCTGACCGGCCCTACGGCTGGATCAAGGTCGAGGACGAGCCCGGCCACAGCCACCTCGTCTTCGTGCCCATCAGGGAGCTCACCGGACGCAAGGTCGGCGACATCCTCGGCTTCACCGTCAACGCCAACGACAAGGGAGCGTTCGCCCAGCAGGTCGAACTGGTCGAGGACGACAAGGCGGCGTAGCCGAGAACCCGGGGGGGCAGCGCAGGGGGGCGGGCAACCGCCCCCCTGCCGCTTCCGGAGCTGGGGAGGTCAGGGCTATGGGGGGTCGGGCGGGCGGTGGCGACGGGCCAGGGAGGCGGTGACCGCGCCCGCCAGGATCAGCGTCCCGCCGACCACCGCCGCGGCGCCGAGCGACTCGTGCAGGAAGATCACCGCGAGGACGCTCGCGGCCAGCCCGAGCACCGGGCCCCACTGCCGCAGTCCCACCGGCCAGGCGCCTGTTCCCGATACGGCGGCGGCAGCGGCCAGCGCGGCGGCGAGGGCCAACAGCACGCCGAGGCCGCTGATCGCAAGGCCGTGCCCGGCGACGACCACCAGCGCCGCGCCCACGACCGACGAGCACAGGGCCACCACGACCAGCTTCCCTGGCAGACCAGCGCCGGTCACCGCCGCCAGCAGCGTGACGATCGCCGGATAGGTGAAGAACAGCAGCGTGGCCGTTGCCGCGCTGCCGTGGCGCACGGCGCCGAAGAACAGCCCGGCCTCGAGCCCATAGCCGGCCATGCCGAGCACGACCAGGCGCCAGCCCTCCCCCCGAGCCGCGGCCAGCGGCTGCCCCGTGACCTCCAGCGCCGCGCCGAGCAGCACCGCGGCGACCGCGAACCGCACCGCTCGCCCGAGCAACGGCGGCACCGTCGCCGATCCGGAGCTCGTCGAGGACCACCCGGTCGGGCCGTGCCGGCTCGGCGGTCAGTGGCTGGGCGCGCCGGTGGCCGGGCTGGACGACCTTGCCGCCGTGGTGTTCGAGGTGACCGGGGAGCTGGTGCCGGTCACGCACCCGCAGCCGTTCCAGGCCGATGTCGTGCTCGCCCGCGGCCGGGTGCCGAAGGAGCTCGCCGGCCGGCCAGTGTCGGCGTCGTGGACGGCGCGCTCGGTGTCGCTGGTTGCCGACCGTTCGTCGCCGCGGGGCCCCAGGTACGAGGACCTCGCCGCGATTCCCCTGGGTGCCTGACTGCCTGACCTGCCCTCGGTGATCCCGACGCACGTCCGGTACCGCCCCACTGCTGACCCGGCTGCTGCCGTTCACGGTCGTGCCCGTGGCCCTGTGGCTCCCGCTCGCGGTGGTCGTCTACCTGGCCGCCGGCAACCTTTGCGCCCTCGCCCAGCAGGTGCTGCTGCCAGTCCGCTGAGCCTCCGCTCCGAAGCCCGGCGCGTGGTGTCGCAGCACAGCGAGATCCTCGACCGCCTCGAGGACGCCTGACAGACTCGATGGAGCACCTGACGGTCGAGGACCTGCTGCTCATCGCGGAAGAAGCCATCGGCGCACCGGCAGTCAGGGACGTCGGCCTGCTCGACTCGGCCGCGCACCGGCCACGGGCGAGTGCCTTCGGCAACGACGCGTACCCGGCCTTCCACGAGAAAGCAGCAGCCCTGCTGGAAGCAGTGGTCCGCAACCATGCATTGGTGGACGGCAACAAGCGCCTTGCCTGGGCGGCCGCGCAGACGAATTGCGCCGTCCCCGAAGCCGTGGAGGAGTATGGGGACCCGGTCAGCCTGCTGTAAAGCGCCGCGGGAACGCCGGCCGCGGTCCCCGCTGGCTCAGCCGCGGCGAGGCCGGCGGGCGCGGTAGCCTGGACGCATCCAGCCATCGAGGGGACCTTCCCATGGGCCAACCAGATAAGTACATCTTCGTCTGCACCAACCAGCGCCCGGCGGGCCATCCGAAGGGGTCGTGCCTGGACCGGGGGGCCGCCGAAGTGTTCAACGAGCTGCGCGAGGAGCAGGGCCGCCGGCTGATGAAGGACGTGAAGGTGGTGGCCACCGGCTGCATGGAGGGCTGCCTGGCGGGACCGTGCCTGCTGGTGGTGCCCGACAACGTCTGGTACGGCGGCGTAACCGAGGCGGACGTGCCGGCGATCTTCGACCAGCACCTGGTGGCCGGCGAGCCGGTCGAGATGCTGCGGCTGGAGCCCGACGACTTCTGCGCCTGACCAGCGGGCGGCGGACGGGGCGCGGCCAAGGCTTTACCGTCCCCGAACAAGCGTCGCCGCTCCCGTTCATCTGGGCGGGTAAGGATCTACGCGACAACGGTTACCCCCACATCCGCGTGAGGTGAGCTCATGAACCGGCTCGGCAGGCGCACGGCGTGGCTCGGCTGGGTCGTCGCCGGCGTGCTCGCCCTCTCCGCCGGCGGCGTAGCGTTCGCTGCCAACAACTCCGGCGACAGGGCAACGGACACGGCGCCGGTGCGCAACCTGGGGCTGCTGTTCGCGCAGACGCAGGGCAGCCAGGGCGACAGCACGCAGGGCAAGCTCCCGGGCCTGCGCCACCGCCTGTTCGGTGGCCGCCTTGGCGGCCGGGTGCTGCACAGCGAGACCACGGTCCAGACCGACAACGGCGTCAAGACCTACGTGGCCGCCCGCGGCGACGTGACCGCCCTGTCCGCCTCCAGCATCACCATCACCAGCTCGGACAAGGTCGCCACGACCTTCGCCATCAACTCGGACACCCGCTACGGGTTCCAGGACTTCAAGCAGCCGCAGGCGGCGCTGCGCACCGGCCAGACGGCCATGGTGATCGGCACCAAGTCCGGCGATACCACCACCGCGAACCGGATCATCACCTCCGGCTCCTGACCGAGCCGGTTATTGCCGGCCTGGCGACCTGCCAGGCCGGCATTCACGACGGGACCGCGAGGGAAGCCGCCGTCGCCGTTCCGCCTACCGCACCCAGGTGAGCAGCGCGTCGATCAGCAGCATCAGGCCGAAGACCGCCAGCGCCAGCCAGAAGGCGCGCGCGAGGTGCCGGGCGACCGGCGCCGGCCGCAGCTCGAGCAGCCGCCGGCCGCAGTCGCACAGGCCGGGCTCGTAGGCGACGCGGTGTCCCTCGGTGCAGGCGAACCGCGGCCGGTCGCGCAGGTCGTAGCCGCAGGCCACGCACGAGCGCGCCGGTGAGGCGCTCTCGACCCCGCATCGAGGGCAGGCCCGCCGCGAGGCGATCTCCCACGCGAGCACGCCGGCCGTCAGCGCGGCAAGCCCCCCGAACATCACGAACGTTACCAATCCCGAAGCGAGGGAGTCGTCGAGCGCGACCGTGAAGGCCACGCTGCCGAGCGCGGAGAGCGCCAGAGCGACGCACACGGCGACCGCGGTCGACCGCATCGCCACCGGCCGCTGGCTTTCGCTCACCCGGAACAGCTTCACTCTGCCTCCAGTGCCAGCACCGCCATGGGCGCGGTGCGAGGGGTGCCTCCTCGAGGGGGTGCCTCCAGGCTAAAGGTTCCGCGCCTTCCGCGAGGGCCCGGCCGACCGGCAGCCGAAACGTTTCCGGGCAGGTTCGGGCCGCCGCGCTTAGCCTGGTAGGTGAACTTCCCTGGTAAGTGAACTTCCCGTGCGGTACCCCCGGAGGGAGCATGGCGGCGGCGGACAGCGAGAAGGCGCAATGGCGGGAGCTGTACCACGAGGTGGTCGAAACCAACCTCTGCACCGGATGCGCGGCCTGCGTGATGGCCTGCCCGCGAGACGTGCTCGAATACGACCATTCCGAGACCTACCACCCCTTCAACGTCGAGCTGTCGACGCCCGTTGACGACTGCGTCCACGGCCAGCGCGGCTGCGACATCTGCACCCGCGCGTGCCCGCGCTTCCGCGCCTGGGAGGTCGAGTCGGACCAGGCGCTGTTCGGTCGCGCCCGCCAGCCCGATGAAATCTACGGCATCCACCGTGGCGTCTACCTGGTACGGGCCGCCGACCCCGCCGTGCTGGAGGCGGGCCAGGACGGCGGGCTGGTCTCGGCCCTGCTGATCTGGGGCCTGGAGACCGGGCGGATCGAGGGGGCGCTGACCTCGCGGCTGTCGGGCACGAGGCTGTGGGACTGCGAGCCGTTCCTGGCCACCACGCGGGACGAGGTGCTCGAGGCGGCCGGCTCGCGCTACACCTACGCCGCCAACCCGCTGGCGATGAAGGAGGCCGAGCGGCGCGGGCTGAAGCGGCTGGCGCTGGTGGGCATGAGCTGCCAGGCGTCGGTGAACGGCACGCTGGCCGCCCGCCGCGTGAACAAGTACGCGCGCCGCATCGAGCTGGTCATCGGGCTGCTGTGCTCGAAGTCGTTCGAGTACGACGGCATGCGCCGGATCATCACCGAGGAGTACGGCATCCCGCTGGAGGACGTCGCCAAGGTCAACATCAAGGGAAAGTTCCAGGTCTGGCGGCGCTCCACCGGCGAGGAGGTCGACATCCCGCTCAAGAAGATGCAAGAGGTCACCCGCGAGGGCTGCAAGCTCTGCCCCGACTTCGCGGCCGAGCACGCGGACATCTCCACCGGTGGTCTGGGCCAGACCGAAGGCTGGACCCTCACCGTGGTCCGGACACAGCGGGGAGAGGACTGGCTGCGCGGGGCTGCCGCGGCGGGGCTGGTGGCGGTCCGGCCCGGTGAGGAGGACCCGGCCGCCCTCGCGCTCATGACTAGGCTCGCGGTGCGGTCACGCCAGCGCTGGCCGGTCGAGCGGGCGGCCGCCGGCTTCGGCGCGCCGGGCTCGCTGCCGGTGGTGGAGACGGGCGCCGGCGGCGCGGGCGGCCGCTAGGCGCGGGTGGTCGCGGCCGCCGGCCGGGCTCCGGGTCGACACTACTCCGCGGGGGTGTAGTTGGCGACGAACGCCGCGTCGCGGGTCACCGGGCCGACCTTGGCGGCGCCGCCGGGTGAGCCGAGCGGCTCGTCGCCCTCGGTGAAGAACGTCGCGTTGGCCTGGGTGAAATCCTTCCACTGCGCCGGCACGTCGTCCTCGTAGAAGATCGCCTCGACCGGGCAGACTGGCTCGCAAGCCCCGCAGTCGACGCACTCGTCGGGCTGGATGTAGAGCATCCGGTCGCCCTCGTAGATGCAGTCGACGGGGCACTCCTCGATGCAGGACCTGTCCTTGACGTCGATGCAGGGCTCGGCGATGACGTAGGTCATCTTCGGGTTGACCCCCTTATGGGACGGTTCTTCGCGTTCGCTTGGATACCACCAGGGTTTCCGGGCCGTCAATGCGGCGCACGACGGCGTGGTACCCGCCATCACCTGCGGCCCTGGACCACCGCCTCGATCGTACCGCGTCACCCGCCCCGGCGGCTGCGGCGGCTGCGGAACGCGCGCCAGCCCACCTTGCCGGACCGCGAGGATCGGCACATCCTCGAGGCATGCTCCAGGTGACGAACACGCTTACCAGGACCAGAGAGCGGCTGCGGCCCAGGACGCCGGGCAGGGTCCTGATGTATACCTGCGGCCCCACAGTGTACCGCTACGCCCACATCGGCAACCTGCGGACGTTCCTGCTGGCCGATCTGGTCCGGCGCGCCCTGGAGGCCGGCGGGACCGAGGTCCGTCAGGTCCAGAACATCACCGACGTGGGGCACCTCACCAACGAGCGGTTCGACCGTGGCGAGGACAGGATGCTGGTCTCCGCGCGGCTCGAGAACCGGACCCCGGCCGAGATCGCCGAACATTACACCCAGGCGTACCTGGCCGACGCCGCCGCGCTGAACCTCGAGCCCGCGCACGCCTACCCGCGCGCGTCCGCCTACGTCCCGCAGATGGTCGAGCTGGTGGAGCGCCTGCTCGAAAAGGGCCACGCCTACGAGGCCGACGGCAACGTCTACTTCGCGGTCGAGAGCTTCCCCGCCTACGGCAGGCTGTCGCGCAACACGCTGGACCAGCTCAGGGCCGGGCACCGGCAGCAGGCCCTCGACCCGCGCAAGCGCCATCACGCCGACTTCACCCTTTGGAAGGCGGCCGGGCCAGGGCGGATCGTCAAGTGGCCGTCGCCGTGGGGCGAGGGCTTCCCCGGCTGGCACATCGAGTGCTCGGCCATGTCCCTGGGCGAGCTGGGCGAGCACATCGACCTCCACACGGGCGGGGTCGACAACGTGTTCCCGCACCACGAGGACGAGATCGCCCAGTCGGAGGCGGTGGTCGGCCACCAGGTCGTGAGCACCTGGGCGCACGGCGAGCACCTGCTGACCGAAGGCCGGCGCATGGCCAAGTCGGCCGGCAACTTCTACGACCTGCGCAGCGTCCGCGAGCGCGGGCACCCGCCCCTGGCCGTGCGGTACCTGTTCCTGCAAGCCCGCTACCGCAGCCAGCTCAACTTCACCTGGGAGGCGCTGGCCGGGGCGGGTCGCGCGCTGCAGCGGCTGCGCGACCGGATGGCCGAGTGGGCGCGCGACCCCTCGGCCGCGCCGCCCGCCCGGCCCTACCAGGAGCGCTTCCAGGCGGCCATCGACGACGACCTGGACACGCCCAGGGCGCTCGCGGTCCTGAACGAGCTGGAGGCCGACGAGGCGCTGCCCCCGGCGGCCCGCTTCCACACGGTGGCGGCCTTCGACCGGGTCCTCGGCCTCGACCTCGCCGGCGCGGCGGGCGCGGAGCTGCCGGCGGGCGCGGAGGAGCTCATCTCGCGCCGGGAGCGGGCCCGCTCGGACCGCGACTGGGCGACCGCCGACCGCCTGCGCGAGGAGCTCGCCGGGCTCGGCGTGGAGGTGGTGGACACCCGCTCGGGCACCACTTGGCGGCTGCGGCGGTAGTCTCTGGGTACCGGTCGGCCCAGACGCGCGGGGCGCGTCGTATCCTGCTAGGGAGCATTGTGAACTTGGAAGAGGAACCGGCGCCGGACAGCGGCGAGGAGCGTGGGCGATGGGCTTGATGAAGCGATTCTCGATGATCTTCAAGGCGAAGGCGTCGAAGGCGCTCGACAGGTACGAGGACCCCAGGGAGACGCTGGACTACTCCTACGAGCGGCAGCTCGAGCTGCTGCAGAAGATGCGCCGTGGCGTGGCCGACGTGGCCACCTCGCGCAAGCGCATCGAGCTGCAGGCGCAGGCACTCCAGCAGTCGGCCGCCAAGCTGGAGAGCCAGGCGCGGCAGGCCGTGTCGCAGAACCGCGAGGACCTCGCCCGGGAGGCGCTGACCCGCCGGGCGACGATCGGCACCCAGCTCCAGGACCTCCAGATCCAGCACGACCAGCTCAAGGGCGAGGAGGCCAAGCTGGTCGACGCCTCGCAGCGGCTCCAGGCCAAGGTCGAGGCGTTCCGCACCCGCAAGGAGACCATCAAGGCCACCTACACCGCCGCCGAGGCGCAGACCCGCATCAACGAGGCGGTCTCCGGCATCGGCGAGGAGATGGGCGACGTCGGCATGGCCATGCAGCGGGCCGAGGACAAGGTCGCGCAGATGCAGTCCCGCGCCGGCGCGCTGGACGAGCTGATGGCCTCCGGCGCCCTGGACAACCTGGCCATGACCAGCGACCGCCTGGACGCGGAGCTGCACCGGACCTCGGCCGACGCCATGGTCGAGGCCGAGCTCTCCCGCATCAGGGGCGAGCTCGGCGGCCCCACCACCGCCAAGCAGCTCGGCACCCACGCCGAGACCGCAGAGCCCGCTCCCGCCCGGGACGACCAGGGCGACCGGGCCGAGGAGACCCCGAGCGCGCCAGCCCAGGAGGAGCAGCGATGATCGTCCGGATCATGGGCGAGGGGCAGTTCGAGGTTCCCGAGGAGCGCGTCCAGGACCTGAACCACCTCGACCAGGACCTGCTCAAAGCGGTCGACGCCAACGACGAGGACGGGTTCCGCACCGCCCTGCAGGGGCTGCTGGCGAGCCTCCGCACCGCCGGGACACAACTGCCCGACGACTACCTCGGACCGTCGGAGCTGGTGCTCCCCGGCCCGGACGCGACCATCGACGAGGTCCGCGCCGTGCTCGGCGAGGAGGGCCTCATCCCGGGGTGATGCGCTGATGGCCCGAACCCGATTCCCCGCCGACCGCGGCCTGTCCAGCCGCATGGCGCTGACCATGTTCCTGATCGGGCTGGTCTACGTCGCGTTCATCGCCGTGCTGATCGCGGTGCGGATCCCGGTCGTGTGGATCGTGTTGATCGCTGGTGGCTTCCTGTTCTTCCAGTTCTTCTTCTCCGATCGGATCGCGCTGTTCTCGATGCGCGGGCACGAGGTCTCGCCGCAGCAGGCCCCGGTGCTGCACGGCATCGTCGACCGGCTCTGCGCCCTGGCCGACATGCCCAAGCCCAAAGTGGCGGTCGCCGACTCCGACATCCCCAACGCGTTCGCCACCGGCCGCAACCAGAAGTCGGCGGTGCTGTGCGTGACCACCGGGATCATGCGCCGGCTGGACGAGCCGGAGCTCGAGGCGGTGCTGTCGCACGAGCTGTCCCACGTGGCCCACCGCGACGTGGCGGTGATGACCATCGCCAGCTTCCTCGGGCTGCTCGCCGGCTTTGTGGTGCGGTCGTCGATCTACGCGGGCGCCTTTGGAGGCTTTGGGCGCCGCAACGACAGCCGCGACGACACCGGCGCGGTGATCATGCTGGTCGTGCTGGCCTCGGCCGTCGTCTACGCGCTGAGCTTCCTGCTCACCAGGGCGCTGTCGCGCTACCGGGAGCTGTCCGCCGACCGCTCTGCCGCCATCCTCACCGGCCGGCCGTCCACGCTCGCGTCGGCACTGGTCAAGGTCTCCGGCGACATCGCGCGCATCCCCACCCGCGACCTGCGCGCCGCCGAGCCGCTCAACGCCTTCTTCTTCGCCCCCGCGCTGGCGCCCGGCTTCAGCCTGTCGTCGCTGGTCTCCACCCACCCGACCCTGCAGCGCCGCCTCGACCAGCTCGCCCGGATCGAGCGGCAGATGGGCCAGGCCGTATGAGGCTCGCCGCATGAGGTTCCTGGACGTCCTCCTCGGCAGGACCAGGCCCGTGCCGGCCAAGCTCGACGCCCTGTTCGGCCTCAGCGGCGCGGCCATCACGCTGGAGGCGGCCCTGGGCATGAAGCCGTCCGGGCAGGCGGCGGTGTGCTTCAAGCCGGCCTCCGGCGCGAGCTTCGCCGCCACCACGAGCGAGCTGACCGAGCTGCTGGCGCTGGCGGTGCGCGAGGCCGGCTCGACCCTGCGGGTGGAGGACGACCGCTACGGCTACCGCTGGGTGGTGCTCGGGGACCCCGATCTCGAGGACCTGGTCACCAGCGCCCACATGGTCAATTCCACGCTCGAGGAGCGCGGCTTCGGGCCGCAGTTGCTGTGCTCGGTGTTCGGCTTCAGCGCTGCTCCCGCCCCCGGCCAGCCGGGGCGGGAGCAGCGCTGCCACCTCGTCTACCTCTACAAGCGGGGCACCTTCTACCCGTTCGCGCCGCTGGAGGGCGAGCGCCGGGACAACGAGCTGGAGCTGCGCGTCCGCGGCGCGCTCGGCAGCGACCTGCCCGTCGAGCCGGAGCTCGGCCGCTGGTTCGCCCTCTGGGGCATCCCGATCGGGTAGCGCGAACCCCGGGGCGGCCCGGGGAGGAGGAGCTCCGTGTGCGAATCGCCGGTGGTCGTCGCTCTGGGCGGGAACGTGATCGCTCCCCCGGAACGGCGGACCTCGCTCTCGGTGCAGTACGAGCGGGCCCGCGGGACAGCCGACCACCTGGTCCATCTCAGCGGGCGCCCGCTGGTGGTGACCCACGGCAACGGCCCGCAGGTCGGCGACACGCTGCTGCGCGCCGATCTGGCCGCCGGCGTCCTGCCGAGGCTCCCGCTGGACGCCTGCGTGGCCGCCACCCAGGGCGACATGGGCTACATGCTGGGGCTCGGCCTCGACAACGCCTTCCGCGCGGCCGGCGTGCGCCGCTCCGCGGTCGCGCTGGTGACCCGCACCGTTGTGGAGCTCGACGACCCGGCCTTCCTGCAGCCCTCCAAGCCGATCGGCGAGGCCTATGACGAGGCCACGGCGCGCCGCCGCATGGCCGCGGACGGCTGGGCCATGCGTGAGGACGCGGGCCGCGGCTGGCGGCGGGTGGTGCCGTCGCCGGAGCCCAGGGAGATCGTCGAGGAGGGGGCCATCCGCGCGCTGCTCGCCACCGGGACGGTGGTGATCGCGGTCGGCGGCGGCGGCGTCCCGGTGGTGCGGCGAGCCGACGGCACCCTGGCCGGCGTCGAGGCGGTGGTCGACAAGGACCTCGCCTCTGCCCTGCTGGCGACCAGGATCGGCGCCGAGGTGCTGATGATCCTGACCGGCGTCGAGCACGTCGCCCTCGACTTCGGCCGCCCCACCCGGCGCGACCTCCACGAGGTCACCGCCGCCGGGCTGGCCGCGTACGCCCGCCAGGGCCACTTCGCCCCCGGCAGCATGCTGCCGAAGGTGCAGGCGGCGATTGGCTTCCTCGGGCGCGGCGGCCGGCGCGCCGTGGTCACCACGCCGGAGCTGTCGGAGAAGGCGCTCGCCGGCGAGGCCGGCACCCAGGTCCTCCCCGTAGGGTGACCGCCGGCTCCGCGGCGAGGCCGGGCCCGGTGGGCCGCCCCGCGTCGCTCAGCTCTCGCCGCCGATGTCCACGTGGTAGGCCTCGTAGACCAGGTCCGCGCCACGCTCGCGGTGGCGGGCCAGGACCTCGTGGAGCTGGGCGAGGCGGGTGCGCAGGTCGGCGGCGAGCACGGCCCGGCCGTCTCCGAGGTCGTCGAGCGCCGACTGGAGCGCGGCGACGATCGCGGTGTGCTCCCGCCTGAAGCGCGCGATCTTGTTGGCCAGCCGCGGGGCGATCTCCAGGATCTCCTCGTACAGACCGCCAGGCGACTCGGTGACCTCGACGTGGACGGCGAACACCACGCGCAGGTGCTCCAGCAGGGGCACGAACCGCTCGGGACCGCCCTCCTCGGGCGGGCCGGCGAGCGCCTCGCGGAACTCGTCGAGCGCCCGGCGCAGGCTCAGCCGCTGCCCCTTCGCCTTCTGCAGCGCCCGGGTGGGAGCGGTCGACGCCTCGTATGCCTCACCAACCTCAGCCCGCATAACCCGGCTCCCTTCTCCCACCAGAAGCTGGTTTCTGTGTTCCCAATGTTCCCAAGGTCGAGGTCGACGTATCCCCGTTCACGCAGTCTTACGTACCTATTCACCAATTGTCACGAGGAATCTTGCCGACGACCTGCGCAAAGCACTTGAAGCCTGAAGAAAACCGGCTGGTCAGCCCGCTGTCCGGACGGCGCCGGCCTCGCCGGGGCGGTGCGCCAGGACCCGGTCGGTGGCCGGGGCCGCCTACGGCGGCGCGCCGGCGCGCCAGGTCTCCACGGCGGTGCGCGGGAGGCGCTCGGGGCGGGCCACCAGTGCGAGCGCGACGAGGGTGACCAGCCACGGGGCCGCGACCAGGACGCCGGGTGCCTGCCCGGCCGGCAGGAAGCCCGGCAGCACCTGCAAGCCCGCCAGCAGCAGCGCGGCGGCCGCGCCGCCGAGCACGGACCGGTTGACCACCAGGCACACGGCCAGGGCGAGGAACCCACGGCCCTGGGTGATGCCCGGCCGGTAGTGCCCCACGACCTCGATGGGCAGGCCTGCACCGGCCAGCCCCGCAAGCGCTCCGGAGGCCAGCAGCACGCCGTACCGCAGCCGGTCGGGCCGAAGCCCCGCCCGAGCGGCCGCCTGCGGCGCCTCGGCGGCCGCGTCCAGGCGCAGGCCGGCGACGCCGAGGCGCAGCTCCGCCAGGATGGCGAGCCCGAGCAGCAGGGCGAGCGGCGCCAGCGGCGAGAGCGGGCCGAGCCATGGCACGGCGACCGTCGGCAGGTGCTCGAGACCGGGCGAGCGGCTGTCCGGCCCGAAGCTGGCCACGCCGAGGAACCCGGCGACACCGAAGGCCAGCACGTTCACGGCCAGGCCGGAGACGAGCTGACCGACGCGGAAGCGGACGGTGGCAAGCGCGTGCAGCAGGGCGAGCCCGGTTCCCGCCACGACCCCCAGGGCCATCCCCGCGGCGGGGCCGAGCCCCGCCCCCACGGCGGCGCCGGCGCAGGCACCGGCCAGCATGATCCCCTCGAGCCCGAGGTTCACCAGCCCGGCCCGCTGGCACAGCAGCGCGGCGAGGACGGCAAGGTAGAGCGGCGCGGCCGCCTGGATCACGGCCCTGGCGAGCACCGGGGCGACGACCCACTCCGACCAGCTAGGCACGGGCAGCCTCCGGGGCCTCGTCGACGTCGATGGTGCGGTCGTCGGGGGCGGGCGCCGGCCGCCGCGGGCCTTTGGCCTGGTCGGCGGCGGTCAGGCCGCGGACGAGCCGGGCCGCCGTCACCGCGGCCACGACCAGCACGGCCTGGAGCACTGCGACCGCCGCCGGTCGCGGGCCGGCGGGCTGGCCGAGGGCGACGCCGGCGCGGTCGATGAGCGCCAGGGCCAGCGCGGTCGCGGCCATCCCCAGGCCGGAGGCGCGGCCCGCCAGCGCGACCGCGACCGCCAGCAGCCCGTAGTCGGGCAGGTGCGCGAGCGCGACCGGGGCCAGGGAGCCCGCGCCCGCCGGGGCGGCCCCGGCGGCGACGGTGCCAAGACCGCCGGCGACCGGAACGCCCTGGCCGAGCACGTCCTGGAGACCGGCGGTGCCGGCCACCGCGCCGGAGAGCAGCAGGGCCGTGACCGCGGTGACGCCGGGCCGCACGCCGGCGACCAGCGCGGCGCGCGGTTCGGCCAGCAGTGCCCGCAGCCGCAGCCCCACCGAGCTGCCGCGCAGCGTGACCACCAGGGCGAGCGCCGCCAGCAGCGCGAGCGGCACCGTCCAGGTGAGCAGCGACGGCCAGGTCGCGGCCGGGGTCCCGGCGACCCGGCGCAGCGGCACGGCCAGGTTGCCGGTGCCGGCGCCCGGGGGGACGGCGGGCGGCCGGCCGGCGAGCGGCAGTGCGGCGACCACGGCCACGGCCAGGAAGCTCGCCAGCACGGTGGTGAGCGGCTCGGGCACGCCGTGCCAGGCGCGCAGCAGCGCCGGCAGCAGGGCCCAGGCGAGCCCGGCCGCCGCGCCGGCGACCACGGCGAGCGGCAGCAGCAGCTCCGCAGGCGCCGGGAGCCGCTCGACCACCAGCGCGGCGGCCAGGGCACCGGCCAGCGCCTGGCCCTGGACCCCAAGGTTCACCAGGCCGGCGCGCAGCCCGATGGCGACCGCGAGCCCGGCCAGCAGCAGCGGTGCGGCAGCGCTCGCCACCGCGGCCAGCGAGTCGGGGCCGAGCAGGCCGGCAGCGGCCACCGCGCGCGCCGCGCCGGCCACGCTCCCCCCGCCCAGGACGACCCCGGCAATCCACACGAGCCCCACCGCGAGCCCGACGGCCAGCAGCCCCGCGACCCGCACGGCCGCCGCCACGGCCGTCACCGGACCCACTCCGGGACGGTGCCGGCTGGGCCTGCCGCAGCCGGGGCGGAGCCGGCGGAGGCTGTCCCGACCGGGGCGGAGCCGGCAGAGGGCGTCGCCTCGGCCGGGGGGGCGTCGAGCGCCCGTATCAGCTCCGACTCGCTGAGCCAGCGGCCGTCCAGCTCGGCGGCGACCCGGCCGCCGGCCATGACCGTGACCCGGTCGGCGAGGGCGAGCACCTCCTCCGGATCGGCCGTGACCAGCAGCACCGCGACGCCCGCGTCGCGCGCCGCGCGCAGCCGCCTCCACACGCGCTCCGCCGCCCCGTTGCCGAGACCCCGGGTGGGGCAGGCGGCCACCAGCGCGGCAGGCGGCCCGCCGAGCTCGCGCGCCAGCGTCAGGAGCTGCCGCTCGCCGCGGGAGAGCTGGCAGGCGAGCGTGCGCGGGCGGGCGGCGACCCCGACGCTCGCCGCCCGCTCGGCCGCCAGCGCGGCGAGTGCCCGGCGGGATGGCAGCCCTGGGGGGCGCAGGAGACCGCGCCGGTGGGGGCCGAGCGCGGTGTTCTCCTGCAGGCTGAGCGAGCCGACCAGCCCGCCGGGCTCGTCCGCGGGCGGCAGGTAGCCGAGGCCGAAGCGACGGCGGACGTGGACGCTCGCCCGGGTCACGTCCTCGTTGCCGAGGTAGACACGGCCGCCGTCGGGCAGGCGCAGGCCGCCCAGGGTCTCCGCCAGCGCGAGCGGGCCCCGGCCGGCGGTGTCCACCAGGCCGTGGATCTCGGCCTGCCGGACGTCGAGGTCCACGCCGGCCACCGGTTCCTCGCTCCCCTCGGTGACCCACAGCCCCTTGACCTGGAGCACGACCTCGCCGACGGTCGTGCCGGCGGGCCAGGTGACCGTCACCGGGTGGCGGGCCTCCGCCAGCAGCTCGGCCGCGCGCTGCCGGCCGGCCTTGCCGGCGGTCACGGTCGCGGCCGAGCGGCCCTCTCGGAGCACGGTGACACAGTCGGCCAGGTCCAGCAGCTCTCCCGGCGAGCGGCTGGCGACCAGCAGCGTCCTGCCGATGGACCGCAGGTTGTCGAGCGCGGTGAGCACCCGGTCGGTCTCCCCCGGCCCCAGCCCGGCGGTGGGCTCGTCGAGCAGCAGCACCTCGGCCCCCCGCCAGGCCAGTGCGAGCACCTCGACCAGGCGCCGCACGCCGAGGCCGAGCTGGCGCACCCGAGCGCGCGGCTCGATGGGGACCCCGAGCCAGGCGGCGAGCGCGGCCACCTGCTTGGCGGCGCGGCGCCGGGCGAGGTGCCCGCCGCGGCCCGGCTCGGCGCCGAGCACCACGCTCTCGGCCGCGGTGAAGCGCTCGACCAGCGCCGGCTCCTCCGCGACATAGCCGATGCCGAGGTCGAGCGCGACGCCGGGAGCGTCGATCCGGGTGGGCCAGCCGCGGACCACGAGCTCGCCGCGGTCCGGCCACGCCAGGCCCGCGAGCAGCTCCAGCACCGTGCTCTTGCCCGAGCCGCGCTCGCCGGTCACCAGGTGCAGGTCGCCCTGGGCCACCTGGAGGTCGACCCGTTCAAGGGCCCGGTCGGGGCTGCGGCGGCAACCGACCGCGCGCAGCTCCAGCACGGTCGGCAGCCGCGGGCCGGGCTGCTCCGGGCCGGCCCCGCCGATGACTCGCACTGTCCTGCTGATCTCTTCCAAACCCCAGACCTCCCAAGTTCCCCGATTGGAGCGATCCGGTCAAGAGGTTATCAAAGAGCGGCGGCATCCGGCGAGCACCTGCACACCGGAAGCGGCGCGCGCGGCGGCCGGTCCCCGGCCGGTCACCGCCGGCCGGTCGGGATCACTGCTTGACGTACGCCTGGCCGTCGGCGGCGGGCGAGCGGACCCGTCCGACCAGGCCGGCGACCGCCAGCACGGTGGCGATGTAGGGCGCCATCAGCAGGAACTGCGAGGGGATCGGCACGTTCAGCACGGCGAGCACGCTCTGCAGCGCGTCGGCGAAGCCGAACAGCAGCGCGGCGGCGAACGCGCCGAGCGGGCTCCAGCGGCCGAAGATCATCGCGGCCAAAGCGATGAAGCCCCGGCCAGAGGTCATGTTCTTGGCGAACGAGCCGACCGACCCGAGCGTGAAGTAGGCGCCGCCGAGACCGGCCACCATGCCCCCGAGGACCACGTTGCGGTAGCGGACCGCGAGCACCCGGATGCCGACGGTGTCGGCCGCCCGCGGGTGCTCCCCGACGGCGCGCACCCGCAGCCCCCAGCGGGTGTGGAACAGCGCCACGTGGACGACCACCAGCAGGACGTACATCAGGTACACGAACACATTCTGGTCGAACAGGATCGGCCCGAGCAGCGGGATCTTGGCGAGCAGCGGGATCTCGACGGACGCGAGCAGGTTCGGGGTATTGAGCGAGCCCTGGTGCGGGATCAGGACCCGGTCGGTGAGGAAGCCCGTCAGGCCCAGGGCGAACAGGTCGAGGACCACGCCGACCACGATCTGGTCGACCCGGTAGCGGATCGCGAGCACCGCCAGCAGCCCGCCCATCAGCCCGCCGACCAGCACGCCGGCGACCAGCCCGACCCACAGCGCCTGGGTGGCGCTGGCGACGAGGGCGCCGGCGAACGCGGCGACCAGGAACTGGCCCTCGATGGCCACGTTGATGACGCCGGAGCGCTCGCACAGCACGCCGGACAGCGCGCCGAGCGTGAGCGGCACCGCCCGCAGCAGGGTGCTCCCCAGCAGGCCCGCCAGGTTCATCGAGTTGCCGTGGTCCGCCCAGGCCAGAAACGACAGGATGAACAGCGCCAGGACCGCGCCGAGCACCAGCCCCGCCCGGCGGCCGAAGCCCCGCACGAGCTGGTAGGCGCCCAGGTAGGCGCAGACGGCCGCGAGGACGATGGCGAACGGCCGCACCGGGACGACCGCGTCCGGGATCCTGACGGCCGCGCCCTGGTTGAGGACGAAGCGGGCGTCCGAGGAGGACGGCACGCCCACGCCGAACGGGCCGGCCATGACGGCGGCGAGCATCAGGTACAGCGCTCCGGTGACGCGCCGGCGCAGGTCGGAGACGGCCCGGCCACGCGCCAGCACCCCGGTCGTCCCAACCGCCACGGCTAGCCTCCCCATCCCTTGGACAGCGGCGCCCCGGCCTCGGTCCGGGCGGGCCTGAGCCGGTAGATCGCGCGCACCAGCGCCGGCGCGGCCACGAAGATCACGATCAGCGACTGGATCACGGTGACGATGTCGATCGGCGTGGCCGTGACCGCCTGCATGTTCAGGCCGCCGGCGTTCAGCGCGCCAAACAGCAGGGCCGCCAGCACCACGCCCACGGGGCTGGCCCGGCCGACCAGGGCCAGCGTGATGGCGGCGAAGCCGAGCCCGCCGGAGAAGCCCGGCGCGAGGCTGAATTGCAGGCCGAGCACCTGGCCCGCGCCGGCGAGCCCGGCCAGCGCGCCGGACAGGGTCATGGCCACGACGGTGGCGCGCCGGACGTCGATCCCGGCGGTGAGCGCGGCGGCCGGGTTGGCCCCGGCGGCGCGCAGCTCGAAGCCCCAGGTGCTGCGGCCGAGCAGCCACGCGACCGCGGCCGCGGCCAGCAGCGCCACGATGATGCCGGCGTGCAGTCGCAGGCCCTGGCCGGCCAGGTGGGGCAGGCGGGAGGGCACGGCGACGACTTTGGAGATCGGGTCGGTCCGCCCCGGCCGCCGGAACGCCGAGCTGGACAGCAGGTACAGCGCGAGGTAGCCGGCGACGTAGTTGAGCATGATCGTGGTGATCACCTCGTGGGCGCCGGTGCGGGCCTTCAAGATGCCGGGGAGAAACCCCCAGAGGGCGCCGCCGGCGAACCCGGCGAGCAGGGCGAGCGGCAGGTGGACGAACACCGGCAGGCCGTGGACGGCGAAGCCGACGTAGCCGGCGACCAGCCCGCCGGCGATCACCTGCCCCTCGGCGCCGATGTTGAACAGCCCGGCGCGGAAGCCGAGGGCGACGCCCAGGCCGGCGAGCATCAGCGGCGTGGCCGCCACGATCGTCTCCGACAGGGCGCTGGAGCTGCCCAGCGCGCCCGAGAGCAGCGCGCCGTAGGCGGCGGTGACCGCGTGCCAGGAGGCCGACAGCGCGTCGCCGGGGGCGGCGAAGAAGTATCCCCAGGTGGAGAGCACGTTCTCGTCCGAGAACACGATCAGCACCGCGCCGACCACGAGCGCCGTGAAAACCGCCAGCACCGTGACCAGCACCGGGCTGGCGCTGGTCAGCTCCTCCAGGAAGCGCGCGCCCAGCGAGCGCGGCGGCGACGGGGTCGGCTCCCGGACCTCGGGCGCCTTGACGGCCGGCTCTGTCATCTGGCGACCTCCCCTCCTGAGCCGGCCATCAGCAGGCCGATCTCGTCGCGGTCCGCGCCGGCCGGTCGCTCGCCGACGATCCGGCCGCGGAACATCACGGCGATGCGGTCGGCCAGGGCCAGCACCTCGTCCAGCTCGGACGAGACGATCAGCACGGCGTCGCCCTGGTCGCGGGCCTCGACGATGCGGCGGTGCACGTACTCGATCGAGCCGACGTCGAGGCCGCGGGTGGGCTGGGAGGCGATCAGCAGCCGGATCGGGCGGGACAGCTCCCTGGCGATGATCACCTTCTGCTGGTTGCCCCCGGAGAGGTTCTTGACGGCGACGTCGACGGACGGCGTGCGGATGTCGAACTCCCTGACCCGCTCCTTGGCGCTGGCCTGGACCGCGCGGAGGTCCATCATCGGGCCGCGCGCGAACGGCGCCACGTCGTAGGTGTTCAGCACCAGGTTCTCGGCGACCGAGAAGGTGGCGATCAGGCCGTCCTTGACCCGGTCCTCGGGGACGTGGGCCAGCCCCGCGCGCAGCACCGCCCGCGGGCTGGCGCGCCCAAGCGCCCGCCCCCCCACCCGGACGGTGCCGGCCACCGCCGGGGCAAGGCCGGTCAGCGCCTCGACCAGCTCGGTCTGCCCGTTACCCTGCACCCCGGCGAGGGCCACGATCTCGCCCTCGCGGACCTGGAGTGAGAGGTCGTCGACGGCCACGTGGCCGCGGTCGTCCAGCACGGTGAGGCCGTCGACCTCGAGCACCACCGGGCCGGGCCGGGCCTCGCCCTTGGAGACCCGCAGCAGCACCGAGCGACCCACCATCATCGAGGCCAGCTCCTGCTCGCCGGTCTGGTCAGGCACGGTCGAGCCGACCACCCTGCCGTTGCGCAGCACGGTGATGCGGTCGGCGACCGGCAGGACCTCCTTCAGCTTGTGGGTGATGAACAGGATCGAGTGGCCGGACTTCTGCAGCGAGCGCATGACCGCGAAGAGGTCGTCGGTCTCCTGCGGGGTGAGCACGGCCGTCGGCTCGTCGAGGATCAGCAGCCTGGCCTCGCGCAGCAGCGCCTTGATGATCTCGACCCGCTGCTGCACCCCGACCGGCAGGTCCTCGACCATGGCGTCCGGGTCGACCGCCAGGCCGAAGCGCTCGGAGAGCTGCCGCACCTCGCGCCGGGCCCGGGCGCGGTCGAGCAGGCCGAGGCGGCGGGTGGGCTCGACCCCGAGGACCACGTTCTCGGCCACGGTGAACACCGGGATCAGCATGAAGTGCTGGTGGACCATGCCAATGCCGGCCGCGATCGCGTCCCCCGGGCTGGCGAACCGGACCGCCTGCCCGTCGATGACGATCTCGCCCTCGTCCGCGTGGTACAAACCATAGAGGACGTTCATCAGCGTTGTCTTGCCCGCGCCGTTCTCGCCGAGGAGCGCGTGGATCTCACCGTCCCCGACGGCGAGGTCGATGCCGTCGTTGGCAACCACCCCGGGGAACCGCTTGGTGATCCCCTTGAGCTCGAGCTCCAAGCTGCCTCCTCAAGGGGTGCGGGAGGCCCGGCGGGCCCCCCGCGGCCCTTCCGCTCTACTTGTAGTCCTGCGGCTTGACCGAGATGGAGCCGCCGACGATGCCCTGCTTGATGGTGTTCAGGTCGTCCTTGACCTTCTGCGGCACCTGGCCCTCGAAGTCGTGGAACGGGGCGATGCCCACGCCGTCGTTCTGCAGGGTGCCGACGTAGGTGCCGCCCTTGAACTGGTTGTCCGCGGTCGTCTTGATGGCCGTCTGGACGGCCACGTCCATGTGCTTCTCGATGCTGGTGATGAACAGGCTGCAGTACTGCTGGGCGCTCACGCAGCCGTCGGTGTCGACCCAGACCATGTGCTTGCCGGCACCGGCGGCCTTGACCGCCGCGGCCGCGCCGAGGCCCACCGGTCCGGCGACCGGCAGGATGATGTCGGCGCCCTCGCCGAGCAGCGTCTCGGTCACGCGCTTGCCGCTGTCCTGGTTGGTGAAGTCGCCCGTGAACAGGCCGTTCTGCTTGAGGGCGTCCCAGCCGAGGAGCTGCACGTTGGCGTTGTTCTGCTTGTTGTAGTACTTGACCCCTGCCCAGAAGCCGTCCATGAAGATGGTCACGGTGGGGATCTTGAGCCCGCCGAAGGTGCCCAGCTTGCCGCTCTTGCTCATGGCGGCGGCCGCGTAGCCGGCCAGGAAGGCGGCCTGGTCGGTGTCGAAGGTGAGCCCGAGCACGTTGTTGTTGGGCACCTCGCTCGGCTTGTAGGCGAAGTCCACGATCGCGTACTTCTGGGTCGGGTTGGACTTGGCGCTCGCCTTGGTGGTGTCGCCCAGCAGGAAGCCGACCGTCACGATCAGCCCGCACTTCTGCCGCACGAAGGTCTGGACGTTGGGCGCGTAGTCGTTCGAAGTCGTCGACTCGAGGAGCTTCACCTGCACGCCGAGCTGCGTCTTCGCGTCGTTCATGCCCTTCCACGCCGTGGCGTTGAACGAGCGGTCGTCGATGCCGCCGGTGTCCGTCACCTGGCAGGCGAGGAAGTTGCTCTTGGGCGGCGCGGCAGCCGTCCCCTGGCTGCTCGGCTTGCTGCCGCAGCCCGCCGCGACCAGGGCGGCCAGAGCGAGCAACGCAATGACCCGGTAACCCCTCTTCATGGTTCCATCTCCTGTCCCACCGTGATCCCGTTTCGGGTCGAACGGAGTGTATCCCGCCGCTCCACAGCGGTCACGAGCGCCGGGAAGCTGGGCAAGCGCGCGGCCGGCAGGGGAGCCCCTGACGACCCCTGGACGCCCCTGGACGACCCCGGCTCCGGCCCCTCGGCCCCGTTGTCCGGCGGCCCTACGTAGAATTCGAACATCATGCGCCGTGTTGTCACCGGGATCGTCGTCGCCGTCCTGCTGTACTTCGCCGTCACGACCACGCTGGTGGCGGTCTGGATGGGCAAAGACGAGCACCCCAAGGTGGACGCGATCGTGGTGCTCGGGGCAGCCCAGTACGACGGCCGGCCCTCGGCCATCTACGCCGCCCGCCTGGAGCACGCCGTCGACCTCTACCACAGCGGCGTGGCCCCGCTGATCGTGTTCACCGGCGGCAAGGAGCCCGGCGACCGCTTCACCGAGGGCGGCTCCGGGGCGCGCTGGGCGGTGCAGCACGGCATCCCCTCCGGGGCCACCCTGGTCGAGGACTCGAGCCGCACCACCTACGAGAACCTGGCCGGGGCCAAGCGCGTGCTCGACGCCCGCCTGCACTCGGGCAAGCACCCCAGGGTGGTCGTGGTCTCCGACCCGTTCCACATGTTCAGGGCTATGAAGCAAGCCGGCGACCTGGGGTTCCGGGCCTACCCGTCGCCCACCCGCACCAGCCCGGTCAGCGCCAGCCGGCTGCGCCTGACCACGGCGGTGCTGCGCGAGGACCTCGCGCTCGGCGGCTACCTGCTGACCAGGGGCCACCGCTAGGTAAACCCCCGTCCAGGGTCCCCAGGACCCCTACACCCAGGAGGCTGCGGTGGGCGTTACGGTGGTTGATCATCCGCTGGCGGCGACCATGCTGACCGCGCTGCGGGACGCGTCCACGCCGCCGCCGCTGTTCCGGCTGCTCGCAAAGCGGCTGGCGCTCACGCTGGTGGTGGAGGCCAGCCGGACGGTGCCGGTGACCAGCCGGAAGGTGACCACCCCGCTGGCGGAGGCCGAGGGCACGAGCTTTGCGGCACCGCTGGTGGCGGTGCCGATCCTGCGGGCGGGGCTCGGCATGCTCGAGGCGGTGACGGAGCTGTTCCCGGAGGTCGCCGTGGGCTACCTCGGGCTGGAGCGCGACCACGCCACCTTCCAGCCCTCGGCCTACTACACCAAGCTGCCGCCGCTCCAGGACAGCTATGTGCTGCTGCTGGACCCGATGCTGGCGACGGGAGGTTCGGCGGCGGCGGCGTGCACGAGCCTGTTCGCGGAGGGCCCGGCGAGGGTGACGCTGCTGTCGGTGGTGGCGGCGCCGGAGGGGATCGAGCGCCTGACGCGGGAGCACCCGGGGCTGGACGTCGTCACCGCGGCGGTCGACGAGGGGCTGAACCCGGAGGCGTACATCCTCCCGGGGCTGGGGGATTTCGGGGACCGGCTCTACGGGACCTGATCTCTGATCCATCTGATGTGAGGATGGGACTTCTTGTTGGGTCGGGGCCTTGGACTGCGCGGCGCAGTGAGTCCCCAGAGACACCACTCCCGTCACAGAGATTTCACGTACGCGAACGCCCGGTTCATCGCCTCTGCCGCACTCGCATCTCCGTAGAAGCAACGAAGCCAGGGCTCCGCAGCGACAAAGTCCCTTAGACTGCGGTTCAATCTTGAACCTGACGAAGCAGACAAGGAGAGCGAGCGTGTCTCGAGCGGACCGCTGCGTCCCGGTCGCTCGCCACTTGCGGGTCGAGCGGCTGCTCGCCCCGCTGCGAGCCCTGGCCGGCGGCGCCGGGCTGGAAGCGGCGGGGACGACGTTCCTCGCGAGCGCCTGCCCGGCGCTCGCCGCCGCCGAGGGCGCCATCCTCCTCGCCGCCGCCGAGGGGCTCACCGCGCCGCCCCCGGCGGGCCGGGCGCCCACGCCGGCCGCGGCCGAGGCGGCCCCCTCCTTCCTGCTGACCGCCCACCACGGCCGGCAGGGGCCTGGCGGCCGGCTCGGCGCGAGACCGCGCGACCTGGTCGTCGCCGCCACCGTGGTCGCGGCGGGCAGGCCGCGGAGCACCGCCACCCCGAGCCCGGAGCTGTGGTGCCCGATGGTGGTCGAGGGCCGCCCGCTCGGCGTGCTGGCGCTGCGGCGCGGCGCGCGGCCGCCCTTCGACGGCGACGAGCAGGTCCTGCTGGAGGCGCTGGCCACCGGCGCCGCCATGGCCGTGGACCGGCTGCGCTTCTCCCGGCTGTGGTCACAGAAGCTCGAGCAGGCCGACGCCGCCCACTCCCAGCTCCTGCGCTACGCCGACGACCTGCGCACCACCTACGCGGCGGAGCGCCGCCGCTCCGAGGAGCTGCGCACCGCCCTGGACGCGGTCGAGCTGGCCTACATCGCCACCGTGCGGGCGCTGGCCACCGCCGTCGAGGCCAAGGACACCTACACCGGAGGCCACCTGAGCCGCGTGACCGCCTACGGGGTCGAGGCCTGCACCGTGCTCGGCGGGGACCTCGCGACCACGCCCGGCCTCGAGTACGCCTTCCTTCTCCATGACCTCGGCAAGATCGGCGTACCCGACGCGGTGCTCAACAAGGCCGGCCCCCTCACCGAGGAGGAGTGGGAGCTGATGCGCCAGCACCCTGCGATCGGCCTGCGGATCCTCGAGGGGGTGCCGCACATGGACGTGGTGCGCGAGGTGGTCTACTCCCACCACGAGCGCTGGGACGGCGGCGGCTACCCGGAGGGGTTGCGCGCCGAGGCCGTCCCGCGCGCGGCCAGGGTGTTCGCCGCGGTCGACGCCTTCGACGCGATCACCACCGACCGCCCCTACCGGGCCGGAGCGAGCCTGGACGAGGCGCTGGCGAGGCTGCGGGCGGCGTCGGGCACCCAGTTCGCGCCCGATGCGGTCGAGGCCATCCACCAGGTCGACCGGCAGCGCCTAGCCGAGATCCAGGCGACCGCACGAGCTGGGGACCGATAGCCGTGCGGCGCCTGCGGGTGCAGCTCACGGTGCTGCTCGCGCTGCTGGGGCTGCTGGTGGTCGCCTGGGGCGCGACCGTGTTCCTGGGCTCGCGCACCGCCGCCGGCTCGAGCACCTCGCTCGAGGCGGTGACCGACCGCGGCGAGCAGCTCCGCCGCGACGTCGACGAGCTGGGCACCGGCTTCGTCGAGGCCGAGTCGAGCCAGCGTGACTACCTGGTCACCGGCGACCGGGACGCGCTGCGCGGCTACGACGAGGCCAGGCGCAGGACGGCCGCGCTGATGGCGTCGGTCCGCACCGGGGCGGCGCCGTGGGCCGACCTCACCCCGATGGTCGAGGCGGTCGCCGACGCGTACCGCTTCTGGATCCGGACCGAGCAGCAGGAGGTCGACGCCCGCCGCGACGCCGGCCGCGAGGACCCCTGGAGCGCCTGGCGCGGCGAGCGGGCGCTGGTCGCCGACCTGGCGCGCTCGCGCCGGGACTTCGCCGTGCTCAGGGCGCGCCAGCGGACGCTGGTGAGCGAGCTGTCGGCCATGCAGGTCGCGGCCGCGCGGGCCCACGCCTCCACCTACCGGGCGGCGCAGCGGCTGGCGCTGACCGCCGCCTGCATGGTGCTCGGCGCGGTGGCGCTGCTGGCGACCTACCTCCGCCGTGCCGTCGGCGGGCCGGCGGTGCGGCTGCGCGCCGCCTCCGGACGGCTCGCCGGCGGCGATCTGGAGACCCCGGTCCGGCTCAGGGTGGACAACGAGCTCGGCGTGGTCGCCGGCGATCTGGAGACCATGCGGCAGCGGCTGGCGCACCGGATGGAGGGCATGCAACGGCTGCGCGAGCTGTCCGCCCAGGTCGTCGGTGCGACCAGCACGAGGGAGCTGTGCCGGGTGGCGCTGGCCGGCCTCGCGCCGGAGGTGGGCGCGAGCCGCGCCGCGCTCGGGGTGGTGCGCGAGAACGGCCACCTGCGGCTGCGCGCGGTGGCCGGGTTCCCCGACGAGGCCGTGGCCGAGCGCATGGTCAGGGCCGACGAGGAGATCCGCAATTTCCTGCCCATGGCGGCCCTGCGGGCGGGCAAGGTGGTCGGCATCGCCGACCTCGACCGCCAGCCGCTCGCCGGCCCCCTGCGGGAGCTGGCGAGCTTCACAGGTGTCAGGGCGCTGGCCCTGGTGCCGCTGGTGTCGCAGGGCTCGTTCCTCGGCTCGCAAGGGACCTTCCTCGGCCTGCTCGGGCTGCTGTGGACCGAGCCGCACCCGCTCGACCAGGAGGAGGAAGCGCTGCTCGGGCTGGCCGGGAACCAGCTCGCCGGCGCACTGGTCGCCCTGCTTCGCTACGAGGAGGCGGCGCGGGCCGCCGGCGAGGCCCGCGCGGTGTTCTACGCCATCGCCGACGGCGTGCTGCTCACCGACCCCGCCGGCCGCGTCACCGCGATGAACCGCGCCATGGAAGGGCTCTGTGGCTGGACCGAGCTGGAGGCGCAGGGCCGGCCCTATGGCGAGATCCTGCCGGTCACCGACGAGCAGGGCACGCCCATCCCGCCGGCCGAGCGTCCGCTGACCAGGGCGCTGGCCACCGGGCGGCCAGCCAGCGACCAGGGCTTCGGCGTCAACCTGCTGACCCGCTCCGGGCGGCGCCTGCCGGTGGCGGTCAGCTCCGCACCGATCCTGGACCCGCGCGGGCGCGTCATGGGCGCGGTCGACGTGGTGCGCGACGTCTCCCAGGAGCACGAGATCGACGAGGTCAAGTCCGCCCTGATCTCCACCGTCTCGCACGAGCTGCGCACCCCGCTCACGCTCATCCACGGCTTCGCCGAGCTGCTGGCGCTGCGCGACAACATGACCGCCGAGCGCCAGCGCTCCGCGGCCAGCGAGATCCTGGAAGCCTCGCGGCGTCTCGGCAGGCTGATCGACGACCTGCTCAGCGTCTCCCGGATGGAGTCGGGCCGGATGGTCATCGACCCGCGCCCCATCGACCTCGCCTGCGTTGTCGAGCGCGTGCTGTCGCCCTTCCGCACCATGGCCGACCGGCACGTCCTGAATGCCCGGGTGCCGGTCACGCCGCGCCTGGCATGGGGCGATCCCGACAAGGTGGAGCAGATCCTGACCAACTTGGTAGGGAACGCGATCAAGTACTCCCCCACCGGGGGCGAGGTGCTCGTATCGGTCGAGCACGACACGGAGTTCGTCCAAGTCAACGTCCGCGACCAGGGGTTCGGCATGAGCCCGCGCGAGATGAGCCAGCTCTTCGAGAAGTTCTACCGCGTCGACCGCGACGAGGTCCGCCGCGCCGGTGGCACCGGTCTCGGCCTCTATATCACCAAGCGGCTGGTGGAGATGCACGGCGGGCGCATCTGGGCCGAGTCGTGGCCCGGGGCGGGCTCGGTGTTCTCGTTCACACTGCCGGCCCGCGGCGACGGAGCGCTGCGAGAGAGCCCATGAAGCTCCTGATCGCCGACGACGAGCCGGCCGTGCGCGCGCTCGTGCACGCCACCCTGGAGGACGACGGCTACCTGATCCTGGAGGCCGCGGACGGGATGGAGGCACTCGAGGTGTCCCGCAGCGAGCGCCCGCGACTCGTGCTGCTCGACATCACGATGCCGCGGCTTGACGGCATCGAGGTCTGCCGCCGGCTCAAGAAGGACCCGGACACCCGGGAGATCGTGGTGGTCATGCTGACCGCGCAGGCCCAGGAGCGCGACCGCCACCGCGGTCTCGCCGCCGGCGCCGACGACTACTTCACCAAGCCGTTCTCGCCGCTGGCCCTGCTGAAGATGGTCGAGGAGCTGCGGAAAGGCTTTTGACCCGAGGGGTCAGCGAGGGGAGCGCAGCCCGGCGGGCAGCCTGATCGCGTCCCAGTCGACCAGCATCCAGGTGGCGCCGAGGGCCTCCACCGTGCCCACCACGTAGCCGCTGCCGAGGCGGTTCTCGCGCAGCCGCGTGGCGGCGGGGTCGATCTCGAGGACCCGCACCACCTCGTCGACCAGGAAGCCGAGCGGGCCGTGCCTTGTGGTCACGACCAGGATGCGCCCCCCGGGCCCGCGGTTGGGCAGACCGAGCGCCACCCGCAGGCTGATCAGCGGCAGCAGCCGCTGCGTCCCTTTGAGCGCCGCCAGGTCCGACGGCTGGAGCCCCGGCACCGGGGGCTGGCCGGCGCCGACGTCGACGACCTCGAGAAGCCGGTCCCGCGGCGAGGCGTAGCCACGGTCGCCCAGCCGGAACAGCACCAGCGCAGCAGCGGACTCGGGCATCGTAGTAGTACTTCGGCAGAGCGGGACACTGTCTGGAGCGGGCGACGCTTGGCGCTGTCCTTGGCGAATCGAGGATCTCTGTGTAGCCTCCACGCCGCCAGTACCGCGCGGGGAGGTGCAACGTTGGCCGAGGTGTTCGAATCCAGCGAGCTCCAGGGGGTGTGGCTGGTCCGGGTGAAGCCGGTCGCGGACGTCCGCGGCCGCTTCATGGAGACCTACCGCTCCTCCTGGCTGCCGTTTGCCAAGCCGATGGTCCAGTCCAACCGCTCGGACTCCGTCCCGAGGGTCCTGCGGGGGCTCCACTACCACCGGCGGCAGGCCGATCTCTGGTTCGTGCAGGGCGGCCGAGTGACCGCCGTGCTGGCGGACACGCGGGTGGGCTCGCCCACCGAGGCCAAGCACACCAGCCTGCAGCTCGGGGGCGGCGAGGACCTGGCGCTGTACATCCCCGAGGGCATCGCCCACGGCTTCTACGCCCATGACGAGGTCACCATGACGTACCTCGTCACCAACGAGTACGACGGCTCTGACGAGCTGGGCATCGCCTGGAACGACCCGGAGCTCGGCATCGTCTGGCCGGACCCGGAGCCGGTCCTTTCCGACCGGGACAAGCAGAACCCGCTGTTGGCCGACATTCCGGCCGACCGGCGCGTCCCGTACACCGGCTGAGGCGGCCGTTCCGCTTCTGTGCGGTGGGCGCTACCGTGTTGAGTGGAAGCTGCCCGCAGTGAGGAGCACACGATGTTGGAGGGTCCGCACCCGCGGGTGCACCGGAGCAACAAGGCGAAGCCTGGCCCGCCGGACCGGCCGCCCACGCCGCCGCCACCGCCCCCGCCGCCGAAGTGGCGAGTCTGGCTGCCCTGGATCGGCGTGGCCCTCACGCTGGTGATCCTGCTCGCCTGGCCGGGCCGCATGAGCGGGGGACAGGTCCAGCAGCTCACCTACCAGCCCCAGCTCAAGGACAAGATCGCGGCCGGCGAAGTCAAGTCGATCGAGATCGGCAGCGACGGGCACATCGACGGCGTGCTGACGAACGGCACCCGCTTCAAGTCCTCCTATCCCGTGAACCTCCAGGACCCGGAGTTCACCAAGCTCCTCAACGAGCACAAGGTCCAGGAAAAGGCGGTCGGGGCGCAGAGCTCCTTCGTCACCGTGCTGCTCAGCCTGCTCCCGCTGCTGCTGTTCCTGGCCTTCTTCATCTACCTCGGCCGCTCCACGCGGCGGCAGCTCGGTGCCATCGGCGGCGTGGGCCGGTCGCGCGGCCGCGTCTACGACACCACCCGGCCCAGCACGACCTTTGCGGACGTGGCGGGCTACGAGGGGGTCAAGCGGGAGGTGACCGAGGTGGTCGACTTCCTGCGCAGCCCGGACCGCTACCGGCAGGCCGGCGCGGTCGGGCCCAAGGGCGTGCTCATGGTCGGCCCGCCCGGGACCGGCAAGACCCTGATCGCCCGCGCGGTCGCGGGCGAGGCGGCTGTGCCGTTCATCTCCGTGACCGGCTCGTCGTTCGTGGAGATGTTCGTGGGGGTGGGCGCCGCCAGGGTGCGGGACCTGTTCAATGATGCCCGCAAACGCGCCCCGGCGATCATCTTCATCGACGAGATCGACGCGATCGGGCAGCGCCGCGGCGGCCAGGTGATCTCCAACGACGAACGCGACCAGACCCTGAACCAGATGCTGTCGGAGATGGACGGGTTCGACCCGGCCACCGGCGTGGTGGTGATGGCGGCGACCAACCGCCCGGAGGTGCTGGACCCCGCCCTGCTGCGCCCCGGGCGGTTCGACCGGCAGGTGGTGATCCCGCTGCCCACCCAGCGGGAGCGCACCGCCATCCTGAAGGTCCACACACGCGGCAAGAAGCTCGGCCCGGACGTGGACCTGGGGGTGGTCGCGCGGGGCACCCCGGGGTTCTCCGGGGCGGACCTGGCCAACCTCGTCAACGAGGCCGCGATCTTCGCGGTGCGGGCGGGCCGGCAGGTGCTGATGGCGGTGGACTTCGCCGAGGCGCGCGACCGGATCCTGCTCGGGCGCCGGGAGTCGTCGAACGCCCTGCTGCCTGACGAGAAGCGGGCGGTGGCCGTGCACGAGTCGGGGCACGCGCTGGTGGCGGCGCTGTCGTTGCACGGGGACCCGATCGCGAAGGTGACGATCCTGCCGGCGGGGCAGGCGCTGGGCGTGACCGAGCAGCTCCCCGTCGACGAGCGGCACCTGTACTCGGAGGGCTACCTGAAGGACTCGCTGGCGATCCGCCTGGGCGGTCGCGCCGCCGAGCTGCTGGTGTTCGGGGAGGGCTCCACCGGGGCGGCCAATGACCTGGCGGGCGCGACCGACCTGGCGACGCGGATGATCCGGGAGTTCGGCATGAGCCAGGCGCTCGGCCCTGTCGGGTTCTCGTCGGGCAGCCCGATGTTCCTCGGTGGTGAGGAGGTCCGCAGCCGGCCGTACGCGGAGGCGACCCAGCGGGTGATCGACGAGGAGGTCTCCACCCTGCTGCGCGAGGCGGAGCAGCGCGCGCTGGGGGTGCTGGGGGAGCACCGCGACGCCTTGGACCGGCTGACCGGGCTGCTGCTGGACCGGGAGACGGTCGACGGGACCGACGTGGACGAGATCCTCGGACGCGTCCCCGGCCGTCGCCAGCCCGTCGGCGCCACCGGCCACGCCGCTGTCAAAGAAGAGCAGCAGACTTGACCCCTGCCCGCGCCGCGCTGAGCTAAGGTCCAGGCATGAACAGCGCCCGCCCGCTCGGGCCGGAGGACCCGACGCAGCTCGGGCCGTACGCGATCCTCAGCCGGATCGGCGGCGGCGGCATGGGCGTGGTCTATCTCGGCCAGGCACCCGACCACCGGCTCGTCGCCGTCAAAGTGGTGCGGGCCGACAGGGCCCGCGAACCCGAGCTCGTGGCCCGCTTCCGGCGCGAGGTGCGGGCGGCCTCCGGCGTGGCGGGATTCTGCACCGCGCGGGTGCTGGACGCCGACCTCGACGCCCGGCGGCCGTACTACGTCACCGAGTACGTGGAAGGGCCGACCCTGCAGGAGGCCGTGGAGGACGGCGGCCCGCTCAGCGGTGCCCGGCTCGAGGCGTTCGCGATCGGGGTGGCAGAAGCGCTGGAGGCGGTCCACGCAGCCGGGGTGGTGCACCGCGACCTGAAGCCGAGCAACGTGCTGCTGTCACCCGCAGGCCCCAGGGTGATCGACTTCGGCATCGCCCAGCCGGTCGACGCCACGACGCTGACCCAGACCGGCAAGGTCGTCGGCTCGGTCAACTGGCTCGCGCCGGAGCAGCTCCGGACCGGCAAGGCGTCCGAGGCCAGCGACGTCTTCGCCTGGGGTGGGCTGGTGGCCTTCGCCGCAACCGGGCACGCGCCGTTCGGGCCCGGCGCGGTCGGCGCCATCGCCCAGCGGATCCTGCACGAAGAGCCGGACCTCCGCGGCCTGCGGGGCCGCCTGGGCGAGGCGGTGCGGGCCGCCCTCGACAAGGACCCGGCGCGGCGGCCGAGCGCGCGGGGCCTGCTCGAGCGTCTGGTGGGCGGGGCGGACACCGACCCGGTAACCGCCGCCACCGAGGTGGTGCAGCGCACCTGGATGTTCCCGCGCGTCCCCGCCGGCGTGGCGACCCCACCGGCACCCGCGCCCACGGCACACGCGACGCCGCCGCTGGGGAGCTCGTGGGTCGCTCCCCCGCCGGACCCGCCGGTGGCACCGTCGCGCGCGGCCCGCCACGGCGGCCAAGGCGGCCAAGGCCTGGACCGGGGCGCACCCGATGAGCGAGGGCCCCAGCGGGACGAGGAGCAGCGGGAGCGGGGCGCGCGCGAGGCCTACGCCCGCGGCACGGTGCTGGCCGACCTGCTGCCGGGCGGACTGCTCCGCGACCTCGCCCTGGTCGCCGCGTTCGCGGCGCTCGTCATGGCCAGCCTGGCCGGCGACGAGCCGGTCAGCAGCGCGCGCGTCACCGCCCCGGCGCTGGTGGCGCTGGCCGGCGCGGCGCTGCTCGGCCGCAACCGCGGCGCGAGCGGCTTCACGCTTGGCGCGCTGGGCCTGTACGTCCTGGGCAGGGCTCCCACGACCAGCCTGCGGACGGTCCTGGGCTACGTGGTGCTCCTGGTCTCCATCGGCATCGTGGGCACGCTGGCCGCCTTCGGCCGCCGCCACAAGACCATCGGCGCGATCGTCGCGCTGGTGGTCGGGTTCGTGCTCCTCCAGGCGTTCCCTAGGTCGGGGCTCCTCAGGGCCCCCGTCGGTACCCGGTGACGTAGGCGGGTGGGCCCAGCCCAGCCCCGAGCCTGGGATCCGGCACCGGCGTCCCGGCCTGGAGCGCCAGCGGCAGGACCCCCGCCCACACCGGCAGCCCGTAGTCCTCTTCCTCGTCGCCCGGCGGGCCGCTGCGCACCTTGGCCGAGACCTCGTCCAGGGGCAGCGCGAGCACGGCGGTCGCGGCCAGCTCCTTGGCGTTCGGGCCGCGGGCGTCGGCACTGCGGCCGGGCACGACGTGCTCCACGAGCAGCCGCAGGGCCCGCCGCTTCTCGGTGGTGTCCCGGACCGGCTCCGCGCGGCCGAGCACCATCACCGAACGGAAGTCGACCGAGTGATGGAATACCGATCTCGCGAGGACCAGGCCGTCGAGCAGGGTCACGGTGAGGCAGACGTCGGCTCCGGCCGTGAGCGCGCGCAGGGTCCGGCTGCCGGTCGAGCCGTGGAAGTACAGGGTCTCGCCGTCGCGCACGTAGAGGGTCGGGATGACGTAGGGCTGCCCGCCGGCGACGAAGCCGACGTGGCACACCAGCCCCTCGTCGAGGATGCCGTGCACGGTCGCACGGTCGTACCTGCCGCGTTCCCCGAGCCGTCGCACTGATGTGCGATCGGTCGGCTGGTAGGAGGTCTCGAGTCCCTGCCGCATCGCACCTCCGCTCACATGGATGAAATTGTGTACTAGTTCAAATCATCTTATGTGCTGCCACATTATAGCATCCGCAATTGCGGGACCATCAAAATGGCATGAACCGCCCGCGCTCCGAGGACTACCCTGACGCATGGACGTTGACTTGGTTCGCGGCCGGCTCGCTCCCCTGGTGGCCGGGCGCAAGGTCGTCCTCGCCGGCAGCCCGCTGGCGGGCCTCACGCGCACCTGCAAGCGCCTGCGCGAGCTGGGCGCGGAGCGGTCGTTCCTGCTCGCCACCGGCCGTGGCACCGGGCCGGTGCCCGAGCCGGACCAGGCCGAGCAGCTCGTCATCGACCTGCCCCGAACGAGCAGCGTCATCGACGAGATCCGCGCCGCGCTCAGCCTGATCGCCGACCTGCCGGCACATGCCCTGGAGGCGCTGGACCGCTACGACCCGGACCGCCGCGCGCTGGTGATCGCCCCGACCTTCAACGAGCTCACCACGGTCGCGGGCCGGCGCGTCTTCGGCCCGCGGCTGCCCGCGTGGCGGCGGCTGGAGGACAAAGTCCTGGTGGACGAGCTGTGGGACACGCTCGGGGTGGAGCGGGCGCCGTCCGCGGTCGTGCCCGCCGAGACCCGCGCCCTGCGCGCCGCCGCCCGCGGGCTGGACCGCGGCGCCGGCACCGCCTGGGCGGGAGACGCCCGCGAGGGCTTCAACGGCGGCGCGACCTACCTGCGCTGGGTGCGCACGCCCGACGACGAGGCAGAGGCGGGCGCGTTCCTCGCCGCCCACTGCGACCGCGCCCGGGTCATGCCGTTCCTCGAGGGCATCCCGTGCAGCATCCACGGCATCGTCTTCCCCGACGGCGTGACGGTGCTCCGGCCGGTCGAGATGGTGACCCTGCGGCCGCCAGGCTCCAGCCGCCTGCGCTACTGCGGTGCGGCAACCTTCTGGGACCCGCCCGACGCCGACCGGGAGGCGATGCGCGCGCTGGCGCGCCGGGTCGGCGCGGGCCTGCGCGCCCGCGTCGGCTACCGGGGCGGCTTCACCATCGACGGCGTCCTCGCCGAGGAGGGCTTCCTGCCGACCGAGCTGAACAGCCGCTTCGGCGCCGGGCTCGGCACGATCGGCCGCAGCCTGCCCGACCTGCCGCTCGAGCTGCTCAACGCGGCGCTGGTCGAGGGCGAGCGCCTGGACGTGCCGTGGCACGGCATCGAGGCCCTGCTGCTGGAGGCGGCCGACGCCACCCGGGCCGGGGGCGCCTGGACCTTCACCGACCGGCCCGGCGACGCAGAGCACAGGCTGCTGCTGGACGCCGGTGCCTGGCGCCTGGCCACCGGCGCGGAGCAGGCGGCGGCCACGCTCACGCTGGGGCCGTCCAACCTCGGCGGGTTCGTCCGCCTCGACCTCGACCCGGCCCGGGTGGCCCCGGGGCCAGCCGTGGCACCGCTCGCCGCCGGCGCGTTCGCCTTCGCCGACCGGGAGCTCGGCACCGACCTCGGACCGCTCGAGCCCGCCCGGGCAGTCCGCTGACCCGCTCGATGCGGATTGTCGGGGGTGCCCTCTACGTTGTAACTGGCACAACGCAAGTGACCCAGTGGAGGAGGCCCTCTGCCCTACTACCTGAGCACCCCGCCTCCGGACGGCCTCGCCTTCGGCACCCTGCGCCGCATCGTCGCGCTCCTGCGCCCCTACCGGGGACGCGCCGCGCTGGCGTTCGCGCTCGGCGTGGCGATGATGACGATCACCACGCTGATCCCGCTGGTCACCAGGACCATCATCGACCAGGGCCTGACCAGGCGGGAGCCTGGCGTGCTCGTCCGGGAGACCACGCTGCTGCTCGCGCTGGCGGTGCTGCGCTGGGCCTTCGGCGGCGTCCGCCGCAACGTCTCCGGCCGGGTCGGCACCAACGTCGAGTACGACCTGCGCAACCGGGTATTCGCTACTACACGTCCATGCTAGAATCCGCCCCATGCCCCCTGGGAGGAGGTCATGGTGACGGCGGTGATGGCGGCAGTGCGGCGGGCGCTCATCTACAGACGGCTCAGCAGGAACCGCAACGGCATAAGCCCTAACGTCCAGTACCAGGACAACGACTGCCGAGCCTACGCGGCCGACCGACAATACGCGGTCGTCGGCTCCTACTGGGACGATGACGTTCCCGCCTCGAGGGAGAACTACAAACCCCGGCCCGGCTACGACGCGTTGCTCTCGGAGGTCCGGAGCGACGCGGCAGAGGTGCTGTTGGCAACCGAGGTAGCCCGCATCTTCCGTCGTGTCCTTGAAGCCCTTGAATTCATTGAGCTAGCAAGCACCACCACGCTTTGCTGGATCGAAACCATCAACGGCAAGGTCTACGACCTGCGCTCTGCCGCCGGGGTTGCAGCGCTCGTTGCTGAAGTCAACAACGCCGCTCTCGAGACCGGCAACATGTCTGAGCGCATCAAGCGAGTGAACCGCGCCAAGGCCAGAGAGGGCCGGTTCCACGGCGGCATGCGCCCCTACGGCTATGAGAAGGACGGCGTCACCGTTCGAGTAGATGAGGCCGTGATCATTCGAGAAATCATCCAACGTATTCTCTCCGGTCAGCCCGTCAAGACCATCGTACGCATCCTCAACGAGCGGGGGGTGCCAACCAGCAATGGCAAACTGTGGACACCCTCGAAGCTCAAGTCCATCATCACCAGTCCTCGCATTGTCGGAATCCGCACCCATCTCGGTGAGGAATACCCGGCCGTCTGGCCTGCCATCGTGTCGCGGGAAGATTGGGAGCAGGCGCGCTTGCTCGTCCAGGACGCGAGCCGGCGGACTGGACAGAAGCGAGCGAGGAAATACCTCTTTACTGGTTTCATCTTCTGCGGCGTCTGCGAAAAGCCGCTCATCGGCAATACCTACTATCCAGGTCTGGCCAAGAGTCAGGGCGGTAAGTTGCAGCGCAGCTACAGATGCGATACGTCCGACATTCACGGTCTTGCTCATGGATGCGGCAAGGTCAGGCGCATGGCCGATCCGGTCGAGCTATTTGTGACCGAGTTAGTGCTCAAGCGTTACAGCTCTCCCACCTTTGCCGAAGCCATCCGCCGCGCCTACCAAGACAGCAGCCACGACGAGCTGAGCGCCTACCTCGAAGAAGCCCAAACCTACCGCCTCAAGATCCAAGAGGTCGAAGAAGCCTACAAGTCCAGTCGGCCCGGCATGGACCTCGACACCATGCTGAGGATCAAGCTGGATCTCGAAGAAGCCCTAGAGGCCATTCACGCGAAGGTCGCGCGGCACAGTACCGGACGAGTGCTCGCCGCGATTCCAGCCGGCGAGAACGTGTACGAGGCATGGGAAAAGGCTGACTTCGACCAGCGAAGGGCACTTATCAGCTTGATCGTGCGCAGAATCGTGCTGCTTCCCGGTCGGCCGGGACGTAAGCGGTGGCACCACAAGCCGACGGATCAGACCTTCGCCTTCGATCCCGAGCGCGTGCTCATTGAGTGGAAGTTCTGATCCCGCAGAATGGCGGCCATGAGCTTTGCCGCCTGGTGAATGACCTCAAGGTCCTCAACGTACAGTGGAACACCTGACGCCTCCGTCGAGCGCCGGAGGTAGTCCATGAGATCGAAGCTCCTCGATGCTGTGGCGACCGCCTTCTCCTGGCCACTCAGGGGCCGTCTGCCTTCGTGGTTCGCTCGCTTCCCAGGCAACGGCGGTCAGCTCTCCTCGTCGTCCAGCTCGATCAGGCGACGGCGCGGCCATGTCTGGCGCAGCGGGAGCCACGCGGCCTCGGCCGGGCCGGCGCCGAGCGTCGGGCTGGCGGTGGCCACCAGGAACCGCACCCGGTTCCAGCGGCCCTCACGGGCCAGGGCCTGGCGGACGCTGGCCTCCCGGCCGGCCGACGGCAGCCAGAACAGCACGGGCGTGGGGATCTCCCTGGCGTCGGCCAGCCGGCCATAGGCGTGCAGCTTGGCGGCCAGCCGATCCAGCGGCTCGATGCCCCGGTCGTCCTCCAAAGAAGAACGACACGACCCGGTCGCCCTCGTGCCAGCGGCCGTAGCCGTCGGCGCGCACCACGTGGCCCCAGTAGTCGTTGCAGGCCCGCTCCGATAGCCACAGGGCCAGCCGAGCGCGGCCAGGGCGCCGCTGGCGGGCATGGCCGATCAGGGCGGTGAAGAAGCCGTTGACGCTCACCTGGTGGGCCAGGCGTTGGCTGTGGGCGATCTCCAGCGCCTTGTCGGGCCGGTAGTCGAGGCGGCGGACCTCCACGCCCCCCTCGGCCGCCAGCACGGCAGCGCCGGCGCTGCCGAGCACGTAGTGGAAGGGCGCGGAGCCTTCCCCGTGGCGGGTGTGGGGGCGGAAGCGGGCGAGCACGCCCGCGTGGGTGAGCTGGCGCAGGCGGTGCTCGGCGCGATCCTGTGAGGTGAAGAAGACTTGGGCGAGCTGGTGGGTGGTGAACACGCGGTGCCCGAAGACCAGGCGGAGGATGGCGCGGTCGCGGTCGGTGAGCTGCCCGGCGAGCACCGCCAGCCGCTCGGCCATGCTCCTGGGCTGGCGTGCAGGTCTGTGTCTGCGACCGCGCGGACGCGCACCCACGTTGCGCGCAGATGCCGGCATGGCGATCACCTCCCTACCGGAGTCGGCGCTGCCGCACGGTGCGGCGACAGGCGCACTGACGTGCGGTGCTGCTGGGCTGGGGGGCGCCGAGTCCTTAGCTCGGCGGGCGGTTCGGCGACCGAGCTGCTGACGGGCCTGCCGCCCATTCGGCGCTGGTTGCTGTGCAGGGGCACGGTAGGGACCTCGTAGGCGGTCGGTGGGCTTTCCCTCCAAACATCTAGAAAGGGGCCGATTTTCAACATGGCCTCTCTGGAAACTTCCGGCTGAGGGCCTGTTTGGGGACACCCACGTCGTCGGGGCGCCGGCCGTGCAGCTCCTCGCCGGCCGCGTCCGCTTGCATGGCGCGCTTGGCGTGGGGCGCGGTGGCGCCGGCATGCTCGGTCCTTTCGGCTGCGGTGGCAGAACCGATCCAGCAAGGCACGGCGGGCTCACCGCAGACTTGACAGCGCCGCGAACAGGACTGATGGCGGCCTGCCAGCGGGGTGCTGACACCGACTGTGAGTCGCGCGGTGCACGCCCGGTACAGCCTGTGAGCAAGTCGGGTGTGCTATGGCCGCCGTCCTGCGCGCCCCCGCTGTGAGCATCGCTGTGACCGCCGCCCTGCCGAGGGCCACCAGGTGTGCACCGTCGTGAGGTGCTGTCAGCTCGGCTGCGACGCGCGGTGAGGGGTCCGCCGACCCCGTCAGTACTGCCGATTCCGGCGGAATCAGCAGAGCCTCGCCCTGGGTGAATTACCTTCTGGGAGCGGTGGCTGCGAGGTCGTTCAGCGTGGCGACCACGACGTACCAGCAGACGTTGAAGGTGTCGCCGTCGGGGACGTCGCCGATCCGGAATTGGACGGGCACGTGGACGAGGTTGCGGTAGTCGCGGAGCACATGGCTGAACTTCTGCGCGTCAGCCTGGATCCAGCGATTGCGATGCGCAATCTCGATCAAGTGTTGGAGCGGGAGCCGGCCGCCTTGTGGTCTGGCACCGGGTGGGGTTCGTGTCTGAAGCACGTCGAGCAGCAGGCCTTCCAGCATGCTGCCGAGCATGATGATCGCTGCGACGTGCGCGCCGTTGAGGTGGCAGGTGTGAGCCTCGTCGAGGCGGTTCTGCAGGGCTGCGGCGAACGCCGGGTCCTGCACCAGCTCGGTCATGGTCATCTTGAGCTCGACCGGCGCCAGTTGCGATGGGTGGCCCAGGGCCGGGTCGCATTCGACGAGGCGGGGGCGGCCTCCTGGCAGTTGGACCTGGTAGCCCTCGTGGACGAGGAACGAGTTGAGCCTGCGGGCCGTCTCTGGTGCCGCCGTCGGTTCGGCGAGGTGCTCGCGTGGATCGGCGAGTCGCAGGATGATCGCTTCGATGTCGGACGGTCTGTCGCGGCGCTCACGCAGCTGCGCCAGCACCCATTCTCGCCGTGGGGTGCCGTCATGCTCTGGGACGTCTGCCCAGCCCGCATGTTGCAGGAAGATCGGCAGTTGCCAGCCCGCTCGGTACACCGGCCCGTCGTCGCCGCAGATCAGCCGGGCGATCTCCTCAAGGGTGTTGTCATCCAGTGGTCTCACGCTTACCCCTCCAGCCCCGCGTCGGGCGGCGGCTCGTCCTCGTCGTCGGGCAGGTCAATGGGGCTCCAGTCGGACGTCGCACCCTTGCCGATGTCTTTGAGGATCGCTCCGGGCTCGATCCCGCGGCGTTCCAGCTCCTCCCAGAGTGGTTGCAGCGCCCGCTCAGGGTCGAAGTAGAACTCGCTTTCGCGGATGCGCCAGAACTTCCAGCCCATTCGTCGTAGCTCGCGTTCGCGCTCCAGGTCCTGGCGGACCTGGTCGGGTGAGGTGTGCCAGGCGCGGCCGTCGCACTCGACCGCAAGCCGCTTGCCCGCGCCGACAACGACCAGGTCGATGCGCCGGTCGTTAACGGGGTACTGCGGGATCACGCAGTAGCCCCGCTGCCTGAGCCGCAGGAAGACGCGCTGCTCGAACAGCGAATCGAAGGGGCGCTGGAGGATGTCGTCGCGGACGTGGTCCAGATCGGGCAGCGGTTCCTGCTGGGAGGGTGGGTTGAGCATATAGGTCAGCAGCGACTTCCGCAGATCCTTGGAGCTGAGCTGGTGGGGCCGCACGGAGGTGAACAGCCACAGCTGATCGCACGCTCGGCTGGCGGCCACATTGAACCGGCGGCGCGAATCCCGCTGCGTGAGCGCGGGGCCGGGGGTGGTGACCACCATCGACAGCAGAATCACGTCGCGCTCGTCGCCTTGGAAATCCGGCGGGGTACCAACCTGGAGGTCTCGCTGCTCCCGGACCGCCGGGTCGATCTCTTCGACGACCTTGTCCTCGATCAGCCGGGCCTGGCCTCTTCCTTGCAGCGCGATGACCCCGATGCTCTTCTCGGCATAGGCAGGATCAGCCAGCAGCTCATGGAGCTTCTCGACGATCAGCTTGGCCTCGATCTGGTTGCGGATGTTGGCGTCGCGGCCTTCTGTCTCGGCGTTGTCGACGAACACCACCTGCAGCGGGTCCAGCCGGTCGGCGCCGAACTGCCGCAAGGGAACCAGGCGGTCGTCGTAGAACTGCTTGGAGGACCAGCCGATGATCTCCGGCATGCAGCGGAAATGCTCGGTGAGCCGGATCACCTGCGGGAATCTGGCTGACAGCAGCTCATAGAGGTTGGACTGTGGCTCGAAGCCGCTGTGGAAGGCCTCAGGCAGGTCAGGCACGTAATCGGCGAGCCGGTCGAAGGCCTTTTGTCGAATCTCACGCCGGATCACTCCGGGCGCGCACTGTTGGTCGTCGCCCACAACGACGACCCGGGGTGCCAGCCAGAGCAGGAACAGCGCATCGATGCCGACCTGGCTTGCCTCGTCGACGATGATCACGTCGAAGCTGTCGGGTTGCGG
>WNGF01000132.1_pt1 | contig 137523 bp, 151 predicted proteins | sample 5400641 | NCBI WGS metagenome assembly WNGF01 (sample SAMN13153371, study PRJNA577476) | soil metagenome | isolation source: 80 cm soil or saprolite under grassland replicate 2 | place: USA:California | collected 2016-06-15 | reverse complement strand
TGTGGGACCCACAGACCTGTGAGACGCGGCTGATCGGAGGTCGGCCACCGAGCGAGCTGTGCGGGCGGTGCCGGTTGTACCAGCGCAGATAGCCGGCGAGAGCTCGAGCGCGGTGGGCGCTCGTGGGGTACGAAAAGCGGTAAGCCCACTCGCGCAGCAGTGTCTTGACGAGCGCCTCGGCCTTTCCGTTCGTCTGCGGCCGGCGCGGGCGGGTGTAGCGGCGAGCGATCCCGAGCTCGGCGCAGGCCTCTGCCCAGGCGTACGAGCGGTAACCGTTGCCGTTGTCGGAGAGCACGCGCTCGATCGAGATCCCACGCTCCCGGTACCAGGACGCCGCTCGACCCAGGAAGGCGACGCAGTCGGCGGGACGCTCACTCGGGAGCAGCTCCGCATAGGCGAGCCGGGAGTGATCGTCGACCGCCAGGTGCAGGTACTGCCAGCCGGCGTGGCGACTGCGGGTCAGCCGGTCACCGTGGATGCGCTTGCCGATCGTCCAGAAGCGACCCAGCCGCTTGATGTCGACGTGCAGGAGCTCACCCGGACGCTCTCGCTGGTAGCGGCGCACCGGCTCTCGTGCGGGTAGGCGGAGACGGGAGACGCCGTAGCGGCGAAGCACCTTCCACACGGTCGAGGCGGGCAGCCCGAGCTGACTGGCGACGACCAACGGGCCCGCTTTCGCGTACTCGCGGGCAGCGAGGATGCGCTGCTCGAGCTCCTGCGGGAGTCGACGGGGTTGGCGCCTGGGCACCGGGCGCCGGTCGGTCAATGCCGCCCAGCCACCTTCTCGGTAGCGCCCCCAGAGCCGGTAGCCAGTTGCCCGGCTTGCGCCGCAGGCGGCCGCTGCCGCGCCCGGGCTCTCACCGGCAAGAACGAGCGAGACGAGCCGACAGCGCGACTCGAACGAGAACCGCATCCGTCGCGGTGGCTGCGTAGCGTTGATCATTCCGGGCCTCCTTGGCGAGCTGGGGTATCGACAACCGCCAGACTCGCCGGAGGCCCGGACGCAATCAGGTGTCTCGCAGGTGTGTAGGCAGCAGAGCTAGCCGCGAGTTTCGTCTCCCGCTATCGGCAGGCGGGCTGTCGATCCGGAGCCTGCTCGTTCGTCGTACTCTCAACAGCGACCAAGGAGGGCGAGATGCAGTACATGCTGCTGATCTACGGTGACCAGAGCTCCTGGGACGACCGCAGCGAAGAGGAGCGGGGCCAGATCTTCCAGGCATACGGCGCCTTTACGCAGGAGCTGCGTGACAGCGGTGCGATGCTCGCCGGCGACGCGCTCGAGCCGACGCAGACGGCGACGACCGTCCGCGTCCAGAACGACGAGACACTGACCACCGACGGCCCCTTCGCCGAGACCAAAGAGCAGCTCGGCGGCTACTACCTGATCGAAGCGGACTCGCTCGACGAAGCCATCGAGTGGGCCTCGAAGATCCCCGGCGCACGCCACGGCGCCGTCGAGGTGAGGCCGGTAATGGTCTTCGAAGGGAACGGCTCATAGTCGAAGCCGTCTTCCGGGAGGAGTGGGGGCGCACGCTCGCGATCCTCGCCCGCATCCTCGGCGACGTCGATCTGGCCGAGGATGCGGTGCAGGAGGCCTTCGCGACGGCACTGGAGCGCTGGCCCCGAGACGGTGCCCCTGCCAACCCGGGCGCATGGCTGCTGACCACTGCGCGCAACCGCGCGATCGACCGCATCAGGCGCGAGCGCACGCTCGCGCACAAGACCGAGCTGCTGGCGGCTCTCGAGCCCGCCGAGCAGGAGGAGGCCAACCCCATCCCCGACGAGCGGCTGAGCCTGATCTTCGCGTGCTGCCACCCGGCGCTCTCGACCGAGGCGCAGGTCGCGCTGACGCTGCGGGCCCTGGGCGGGCTGAGCACCGAAGAGATCGCGCGCGCCTTCCTCGTGCCGGAACCGGCAATGGCCCAGCGGCTCGTGCGCGCGAAGCGCAAGATTCGCGCCGCGGGCATCCCCTTTCGCGTGCCGCCGGATCACCTGTTGCCGGAACGCCTGGGCGCTGTGCTCGCCGTCCTCTACTTGATCTTCAACGAAGGCTATGGGCCGCCGCCCCGGGCCGACCTCTGCGAGGAGGCGATCCGGCTCGGGAAGGTGCTCGCGCTGTTGATGCCCGACGAGCCGGAGGCGCTCGGCCTCCTCGCGTTGTTGCTGCTCCAGGACGCGCGGCGGGACGCCCGCCTCGACGCCGGCGGCGAGCTCGTGCTGTTGGCCGACCAGGACCGCGAGCTCTGGGACGCGAAGCGAATCGCGGAGGGGCGGCGGGTGCTCGAGCGCGCCCTTCCACTGCGGCGGCCGGGGCCGTATCAGCTCCAGGCCGCAATCGCCTCCTTGCATTTCGAGGCCGAGACCGACTGGCGCCAGATCGCCGCGCTCTACGCGCGGCTCGCCTCCTACACGCCCTCGCCGGTGGTCGAGCTCAACCGCGCTGTCGCCGTCTCGATGGCCGAGGGCCCCGAGCGGGGCCTCGCGCTGATCGACGGGATCGACGGCCTCGAACGCTACCGCCACATGCATTCCGCCCGTGCCGATCTCTTGCGTCGCCTCGGGCGCGGCAGCGAGGCGGCCGAGGCCTACGGACGTGCGCTCGAGCTCGCCGCGCAGCCGGCAGAGCGCGCCTTCCTAGAGCGCCGGCTCGCCGAAGTACGATCGTCCGCATGAGCGTCGAGCCGAAGCTGTACGGCTGCCAGTCCATGACCGGCGAGCTGCGGCGCGTGCTGGTTCGCGCGCCTCGCGCCGAGGATCTCCAAGGCTGGCGGATGTGCGGCTGGCGCGCCGAGCCCGACCCCGTGGGGATCGCAGCCGAGCACGAGGCCTTCTGCGAGCTGCTCGAGGGCGCGGGCGCCGAGGTCGTCCTCGCGGAATCGCCTGCCGACGGCAACCCGGACGCGATCTACACCTACGACCCCGCGCTCGTCGTCGATGCCGGCGCGCTTCTGCTTCAGCCCGGCAAGGAGTGCCGGCGCGCCGAGGTGCCGGCGCTGGCGCAGGACCTGGAGCGCGCAGGCGTGCCGGTCGCCGGGCGGCTCGAGGGCCCGGCGTGGGCCGAGGGCGGCGACTGCTGCTGGCTCGACGAGCACACGCTGCTCGCAGGCTGCGGCTATCGCACGAACGCGGCGGGGATCGCACGGCTGAGAGACCTCCTGCCCGGCGTCGAGGTGCTCGCCTTCGACCTCCCGCACTGGCACGGGCGCAATGAGGTGATGCACCTGATGTCGCTGCTCAGCCCCCTGGCGCCGGATCTCGCCGTCGTCTACCTTCCGCTCCTTCCGACCCGCCTCGCAATGCTCCTGGAGGAACGGGGGGTCGAGCTCGTCGAGGTTCCCGAGGAGGAGTTCGATTCGATGGGCCCCAACGTGCTCGCGCTCGCACCACGCGTCGCGCTCGCGGTCGAGGGCAACCCGGAGACGAGCCGCCGCCTGGAGCGTGCCGGGGTCGAGGTGCTCACCTACCGGGGCGAGGAGCTCTCGAAAGGCGACGGCGGCCCGACATGCCTCACCCGGCCGCTGCTGCGCGTCTCGTAGGGACGACGGACGAGCTCGCCGCCGCAGTTCGGGCAGACGCCGCTCTGCGCGATCGTGCACTCGCCGCAGAACGTGCACTCGTGCGAGCAGATGTAGGCGTCCCCGTCGGGGGCAAGCGCCGCACCGCAACTCTCGCAGGACTCCCGCATCTCGAGGCTCACGGGAGCGACCCTAACGCGAGCTCGACCGCCTCTTCCGGCGAAGCGGCCCTCGGCACGCCCTGCAGCTCCCAGCCGGGCTCGAGAATCACGACCGGCCTCCCGAGCACGTTGGCGAAGCCGATCTCGGCGAGGGTGCCCCACTTGCCGCCGACTACGATCACCGCGTCGCCCGAGGCAACGACGGCCAGGTTCCGCGCGTGGCCCACCGCGGTGACGACCACGTGGTCGATCCAGTCGTTCGCATCGGCGCGCCGCTCTCCCGGCAGGACGCCGATCGTCGTCCCTCCCGCCGACTTGGCGCCGCGCGCCGCCGCCTCCATCACCTGGCCAAGGCCGCCGGTCACGACGGTGCAGCCGCGAGCCGCAAGCAGCCGTCCGACCTCCTCCGCGCGGCCCTCGTGCTCGGCGCCGCTGCCGATCACCGCCACCTGCACCCGAGCCATGGCGCGATAGTAGAGACATGACCGACCGGCAAGCCCGTGGCGGCACCCTGGTCGTCGGCGGCGGCTTCGCCGGCGGCTACGTCGCCCGCTGCCTCGGCAAGCGCGGCGCCACGATCGTCAGCCCCGAGAATTCGATGCTCTACACGCCGATGCTGCCCGAGGCCGCCTCCGGGACGCTGGAGCCGCGTCACGTGGTCGTGCCGCTGCGGATGATGTGCCCGCATGCCGAGCTGATCCTCGGCCGGGCGACGAGCCTCGACCTCGCGCGCAACCGCGTCCAGGTCGAGACGTTCGAAGGGCTGCTCAACCTCGGCTACCAGGACCTCGTGGTCGCGCTCGGCGCCGTCTCGCGAACGTTGCCGATCCCCGGCCTTGCCGACCACGGCCTCGGCTTCAAGTCGCTGGCCGACGCGATCCACCTGCGCAACCACGTCCTGCGCAGGCTCGAGGCCGCAGACGCCGCCCTCACGGAGGTGCATAGGCTGCGCGAGCTGACGTTCGTCTTCGTCGGCGCGGGGTACGCGGGCGTGGAGGCGCTCGCCGAGCTCTCCGACCTCGTCCGCGACGCGCTGCGCTACTACCCGAACCTGCAGCGGGTGCCGCAGCGCTGGTTGCTGGTGGATGCTGCGCCGAAGATCCTCCCGGAGATCCCGCACCGCCTCGGTGAGTACGCAGCCGAGCGGCTCGTTCGCCGCGGAGTCGAGATCCAAGTGAGCACCACCCTCGAATCGCTTGAGGCGCACGCGGCTCACCTCTCGAACGGCGAGCGGATCCTCACCCACACGCTGGTCTGGACCGCGGGCGTCCGTGCACACCCGCTGCTCTCGCAGTTCGGCCTCCCGCTCGAGGAGAAGGGGCGCGTCGTCGTGGACGAGACCCTCGCGGTCGAGGGCCACGCGAACGTCTGGGCGCTCGGCGACGGGGCCCGTGTCCCCAACCTCGCGACGCCGGGCAAGTTCGACCCTCCCACCTGCCAGCACGCGCTGCGGCAGGCCCGCAGGCTGGCGAAGAACCTCGCCGGCGAGCGGAAGCCGTATCGCTACCGCATGCTTGGACAGGTGGCGACGCTCGGCCGTTACAAGGGAATCGCCGACGTGGTCGGCCTGAAACTGACCGGCTTCCTCGGCTGGTGGGTGACCCGCACGTACCACCTCTACCAGCTGCCGCTGATCTCGCGGAAGCTGCGCGTGGTGGCCGATTGGACGACCGCGTTGTTCTTCCGGCGCGACATCGCGGAGCTCTCGATGCTCGGCCATCCGCAGCGTCTCGGCGATGAGTGACGAGCTCACGCGCGCGTACGCCTTCCTGGCGCGCGGGGACATGGGCGGAAGCCGAACGGTCGCCTCGCCGTACGGCCGAGCCGTCTACACCGACGAAGTGCCGAAACGCTCGGACGGCAACTACCTCTGGATCGAGCGCGACGCCGAGCCGAGCGTGCTCGTCGCCGAGGCGGAGCGGCTCCAGCGGCGCCTGATCTTCGTCCCCGATCCTGCTCTCGGCGACCGGCTCGCGCCCTGGTTCGCCGAGCACGGCTGGCGCATCGACCGGCACGTGGTGATGGCCCAGCTGCGTCCCGCGGAGCGGCAGGCCGATCTCTCGCTCGTCCGCGAGTTGGGCGAGGAGGCGCTGCGGCCGGCGCGCCGTCGTCTACTCGAGGACGAGCCCTGGGCGACGCCGGAGGTAGTCGAACAGCTGTTCGCGGCGAAGGCGCTCATCGGAGAGCGCGTGACGGCACGCTTCTTCGCCGTGCTCGTAGACGGGGAGATCGTCAGCTACACCGACCTCTACGTCGACGGCGCGGATGCGCAGATCGAGGACGTGGGCACGCTGCCCGAGCATCGTGGCCGCGGCCATGCCACCGCTGTCATCCTCGCGGCGATCGCGCAGGCGCGGGAGGCAGGCGCCGACTTCGTCTTCCTCGTCGCCGACGCGGAGGACTGGCCGAAGGAGCTCTACCGCCGGCTTGGCTTCGACGGGCTCGGCCACTACACAAAGCTCTTCGCACCGCCCACGTAGACTCGCAACAGTGCCTGCCGCTCTTGCCGTCCGTGGCCTCGAGAAGCGCTACGGGACGACAACCGCCCTCGCGGGAGTCGACCTCGAGGTCGCCGAGGGGGAGCTCGTCGGCCTGCTGGGGCCGAACGGGGCCGGCAAGTCGACGCTCGTCAAGATCGCCTGCGGACTCGTCCGCGCCTCCGGGGGGACAGCACAGGTTCGCGGCGCTCCGGCCGGCTCGCTCGAGGCGCGCCGCTGCCTCGGCTATCTCGCCGAGCTCTTCCGGTTCCCCGGCTGGTACTCCGCCGACGAGCTGCTCGAGCTGCACCAACGGCTTGCGGGCTCGGCGGGCGGCATCACCGAACGGACCGACCTGCTGGAGCTCGTCGAGCTCGCCGACGCGCGGAGCCGCCGCGTGGAGGAGATGTCGAAGGGCATGCAGCAGCGGCTTGGCATCGCGCACGCACTCGTGGGCAAACCCCCGCTGCTCCTGTTGGACGAGCCGACGAGCGCACTCGACCCGGTCGGCCGCCGGACGGTGCGCACGCTGCTCGAGGAGTTGCGCGGGCGCGGCACCTCCGTCCTGCTCAACTCGCACCTTCTGAGCGAGGTCGAGCTCGTCTGCGACCGGGTCGCGATCCTTCTGCACGGCCGGCTCGTCGCGGAAGGCTCGCCGGCCGAGCTCTCCCGGGCCCGCGGTGTGGAGATCGAGACCGACGAGGGCGTCCAGGTCTTTGAGGGCGCCTCGCGCGAGGACACGCCCAGGCTCGTCGCCGAGCTGGTCGCCGCCGGGCGGCGCGTCTACGGGGTGCGCGTCCGCACCTCATCCCTCGAGGAGACGTACCTCGAGGCCGTCGGAGGAGAGACCTCGTGAGCCCGATCGCGACCATCGTCGGCTACGGGCTGCGCGAGGCGCTGCGGCGAAAGGTCTTCGCGGTCGTCCTCCTCCTCACGCTCGGCTTCCTGGGCCTCTACTGGCTCGCCAACCACTACGTCTTCCGCGACGTCGAGACGATCACGCCGCCCGCCGGAATCGACGCACGCGCCTTCGCAGGAGCCTTCATGTTCGGCCTCGCGATGTTCGCCACCCTCTTCCTCGGCGTCGTGCTCGCGGTCTTCCTGACGCTGGGGGTGGTGCGGGGAGACGCGGAACGCGGCCTCCTCCAGCCGCTGCTCGTCCGGCCGGTGCGGCGCTCGACCCTGCTCTTCGCCCGCTGGCTGGGGGCTGTTGTGGTGTGCGCGCCGTACGTCGGCGCCGTCTACGTCGGGGCGATGGTGATCACCGGCCTGACCGGTCACTGGTGGCCCGACCGCGTCGTCGTGCCGGGCCTCGAGCTGGCGGCCGGAGTCGCGGTCGTTGCGGCCCTGTCGTTGCTCGGCTCGGTCTTCCTGACCTCGACCGCGAACGGGATCGCGGTCTTCATGGTCTTCGGCGCGGGACTGGTCGCCGGCCTGCTCGGCTCGATCGGCCACGCGCTCAACTCGCACACCCTCCAGCACTCCGCGAAGATCGCGGCCTGGCTGATTCCCTTCGAGGCGCTCTACCAGGACGGGCTGCGGCAGATCACAGCCGACACGACGGGGTTCACCGGCTTCCTGCTGCAGCTCGGCCCGTTCGGCGGCGCCTACACAGGCGGAGCGCTGCTGCGGCTGTGGGCGGTCGCCTACCTGGTCGTCGTAGGGCTCGTCGCTGCAGCCGGGTTCTCGCGCAAGGATCTCTAGCTCACCACGAGGCCTTTCGTAGGCTGCGGGCGAAAGCGGCCCGCTGCTTACGCGCGTCCGACCTAAGCCGTGCGTCCTGCTTCAGCGCCAGTCGCTCGAGCTCACGCTGGAGCAGGCGATAGCTCTGCAGCCGCTCGCGCGGAAGCCTGCCCCCGTCGATTGCCGCCTGCACCGCGCACCCCGGCTCGTGCAGGTGCGCGCAGTCGTTGAAGCGGCAGCCGGCGGCCAGCTCGTCCACGTCGGCGAACGCCTCGTTGATGCCCTCGTCGGCGTCCCAGAGCTGCACCTCGCGCAGGCCTGGAGTGTCCACGAGGAGGGCGCCGCCCGGCAAGTGGATCAGCTGGCGACTGGTCGTCGTGTGCCGCCCGCGCCCGTCCTCCCTGATCTCGTGTGTTGCCTGCAGCTCTTCGCCGGCAAGGCGGTTTGCCAGGGTGGACTTGCCCACTCCGGACGAGCCCAGCAGCGCCACCGTCCGGGCCGGCGCCAGGTACGGGGCCAGCTCGCCGATGCCCGCGCCGTTCACGTTGCTGACCGCGTGCGCCGCCACGCCGACCGCAACCTGCTCGACCTCGAACAATGCGGCGTCCACGTCTTCGCAGAGATCGGCCTTGGTCAGCACGAGCACGGGTGTCGCGCCGCTCTCCCAGGCAAGTGTGAGGTAGCGCTCGAGCCGGCGCAGGTTCAGGTCGGCGTCCAGGCCGCTGACGACGAAGATCGCATCGAGGTTGGCGGCCAGGACCTGCTCCTCGGTCGGAGCCCACGCGGCCTTGCGCGAGAAAGCCGAGCGTCGCGGCAGCACGGCGTGGATCGTCTCCTCGCGGAGCGCAACCCAGTCGCCGACCGCGGGCAACTCGGCGGCCGAGGCGGCCTCGTGCCGCAGGCGGCCGGTGAGGCTGGCGCGGCGCTGTCCGCCTTCGGTGAGCACGTCGTAGCCGCCGCGGTGCTGCGCGGCGACGCGTGCCGGTTCACAATCGTCTTTGTTTGGCTCGAACGAGGCTGCGAAGCCGTCGTCCCAGCCGAGGTCGATCAAGTTCAAGCGAGTCTCCTTCAGGATCGAGTGACGGACCGGACACGACCCGAGGCTCGAAAGCTCGCTACGAAGGTGTGCTGCAGCTAGTCGGGGAGCCTCAGGCTCTGCGACCGGAGAGTGCAATTGTCGTCATGGCGCACCTCCTTGCCGAAAAACGGCGGAGGCAGGAGCCTAGCAGCCTACGCGGCTACGGCCACGCCTCGAGGCGTTCGAGCCAGGGCGTGGCCTCGAGGCGCTCGAAGATCTCCCTCGCCTCGCCGAGTAGCGCCTCCGACTCCTCGCCACGATCCGTCTCTGCAACCCACTCGGCCATCACGGCGTCGCCGATGTACTTCTCGACGGTGCCGCCGTAGCGTTCGATCACCTGCCGCGCCGTGTCGAAGTAGCGCGAGAGGAGCTCGCGCACCTCCTCCGGATCGCGGTCCTCTGAGAGTGGAATGAAGCCGACCAGGTCGCCGAAGAGCACCGATACCAGCCGCCGCTCGGCCACCGGCGCGGTGGCCGCGTTCGCCGTCCCGGAAGCATCGAGCGGCGCGCCGCAGTCGCCGCAGAACCGATCGTCCGGCTCGTTCGCCGCGCCACACGCCGGACAGCTGCGCGCGAGCGCGGAACCACAGTTCGAGCAGAACATCCGCCCGACCCGGTTCTCGGTTCCACATGCTGGACCGGTCATACGTCCACTATGAGCCTACTGCGGAGAAATCGTCAGGCGCGCACGGAGTCAGCGTAGGCGCCGCAGCGCGGTGCCGAGCGACTGCTTCGTCTTCAGCACGCCCTCGAAGAGATCGCCGTGCTCCTCGACCCGCTTGCGCACCGCATCCATAGTGAAGGCGGCCGGGTCGAGCGACTCGTTCACCTCGTCCCAGCGCAGCGGCGTCGAAACGGGCGCGCCCTGCTTCGGCCGCACCGAGTAGGGCGAGGCGATCGTCTTGCCCTCGCCGTTCTGGTTCGCGTCGATCAGCACCCCGCGGCGCTTCGCCTTCGACCATTCGGTCGTGACGAGCCCGCGGTTGGTCGAGGCCAGCGCCCGGGCGACGATCTCGGCGAACTGGCGCGCATCCTCGTAGGTGTAGCGCCTCGCGATCGGCACGAGCACGTGGATCCCGTCCGAGCCGCTCGTTTTCGGAAACGACTCGAGCCCGAGCGCCTCCAGCGCCTGCTTCACGAGCAGCGCGACCTGCACCGTCTCGGGGAAGCCGACGTCGTCGGACGGGTCGAGGTCGAAGAGCACCCAGTCGGGTCGCTCCAATTTGTCGAGCCGCGAGTACCACGTGTTCAGGTCGATGCAGCCCATGTTCACCATCCAGAGGAGTGCGAGCTCGTCGTTGACGAGCGGTGCCTGAATCTTCCGTCGCTGCCGCGGCTTCTCGCGCGTCGAGACCTCGATCTCCACCGTCGGGATCCAGTCCGGGATCCCCTTGGGCGCGTCCTTCTGGAAGAAGTACTTGCCCTGCCAGCCGTCGGGAAAGCGCTTCATCGTGAACGGCCGCTCCTTGAGGTGCGGGACGAGCACCGGCGCTACGTCCCGATAGAACGCGAGCAGGTCGCCCTTCGTGATTCCCTCCTCCGGCCAGAAGGGCTTGTCGAGGTTCGAGAGGCGCAAGACGTGCTTCCCCTTCTTGATCACGTTCGAGATCGACGTCGCCGGCTGCTCGCCCGGAAGCTCGCGGCGCACCTCCTCCGGGCTCTTGTCCTCACGGAGGCCCTGGTAGACGGGCGCGCGCAGCCTCCCGTCGTGTGTCCACTCCGCGAACGAAACCTCGGCGACGAGCTTCGGCTCGACCCAGACGATGTCGTCCTTGCGCACGCGCGGCAGTTTCGGCACCTGCGCGAACGGCGCCTCCGTGCGCTCGAGCGGCTTGAGCTTCGCCAGCAGCCGCTCGATCTCTGCCTCATCGAAGCCGGTTCCCACGTTGCCGACGTACTCGAGCCCGTTGTGCCCGTACACCGCGAGCACGAGCGAGCCGAACGCGGCGGCCCGGCGACCCTTGCCGCGCGTATAGCCGGCGAGCACGAACTCCTGCTCGAAGTGAGCCTTGAACTTCAGCCAGTCGCGTGAGCGCTTCCCGGGCAGGTACCGCGACTCGAGCCGCTTCGCCATGATCCCCTCGAGGCGCCGCTCCCGCGCTGCGCGCATCAGCGCCTGCCCGTCGTCGAAGGACTCCGAGAACTGCACCGTTCGGTTCCGCTTGTCGAGCAACTTCTCGAGGCGGGCGCGCCGCTCCGAGAGCGGCAGGTCGACGATCGGCTCGCCGTCCACCTCGAGCAGGTCGAAGACGTAGTAGACGATCGGCGTCCCGGCCTTGGCCTGTTGCATGGCGGAGAAGCTCGGCCGACCCTCTTCGTCCAGTGCGCAGGTCTCCCCGTCCACCACGCAGTCGGGAGTCTTCATCGTCTTGGCGAGCTCCTTGGCGACGTTGGCGAAGCGCCCTGTGTAGTCCTGATCCTTGCGGGTCCGCAGTTCGGCCTCGCCGCCGGTGACGTAGCCGATGATCCGGTAGCCGTCCCACTTGATCTCGAACTCCCAGCCGTCACCGCGCGGGAGATCCTTCTCGTCCTCGAGGGTGGCTAGCATCGGCGCGTACTTGCGGCGCGGTCCCGAGCGGGCGTCGTCCTCGCTCTTGCGGATCAGGAGCCAGTTTTTCGGGTTACCGTCGAGCTTCGCCGGCACGAGCGTCCAAAGACCTTCGAGCTTCTCGCCGTGCAGGCGCACGGTCAGCCCGCCGTCGCGCTTCGCCTCAACGAGCTCGTAGGTGCCCCGGTCCCAGATCTCGACTGTGCCCGCGCCATACTCGCCCTTCGGGATCTCGCCCTCGAAGGTCGCGTAGTCGAGCGGGTGGTCCTCGACGTGGACGGCGAGATGGCGCTGGCCGGACTCGAGCGGAATGCCTTTTGGGACCGCCCAGCTCGCGAGCGCGCCGTCACGCTCGAGGCGGAAGTCGTAGTGGAGCCGGCGCGCGTCGTGGCGCTGGATCACGAAGATCGGCTCCTTGGCGCCCTTCGTGCCGGTGAAGGGCTCCGGCGTCTTCTTCGGATCTCGCTTCTTGCGGTACTCGGCGAGCTTCGCCACGCGCCTAGCTTGCCTTGCGCGCGCGCTTCCGGCTGGACGAGCGCTTCTTCTCCTGCCTCTGGGTACGCTCGACCGATTCGCGCAGGGCCGCCAGCAGGTCGACGACCTCGCCGTCCTGCTCCGGCTCGGGCTCCGGCAGCGGCGCGCCCTTGGCCTTGGCGCGCAGCAGCTCGAGCAGCTCCTTGCGGTAGGTGTCGTCGTACTTGGCCGGGTCGAACGAGTCGCTCAGGTTCTCGACGAGTGACTTCGCCATCTCGACCTCCGGCTTCCGTAGCCGGTCCTTGCCGGCGACCCGCTCCGGCTGCCGCACCTCGTCGGCGTAGTACATCGTCTCCAGCAGCAACGTCCCGTTCCAGGGGCGAAGCGCGGCGAGATGCTGTTTGTTGCGGATCACGATCTTTGCAATCGCCACCTTGCCCGTCTCCTCGAGGGCACGCACGAGCAGGCGGTACGGCTTTTCGGCGCCCTCCTGGGGCAGCAGGTAGTAGGCCTTGCGGAAGTAGATCGGGTCGATCTCGTCGAGGTCGACGAAGTCGCAGATGTCGATCGTCTTGGTCAGCTCGATGTCGAGCCGGTCGAGGTCCTCGTCCTCGAGCGGCACGAAGCGGCCCTTCTCGACCTCGAAGCCACGGACGATCTCTTCGCTGTCCACGTGTTCGCCCGTGTCGCGGCGGACCTTGTCGTAGCCGATCGGCGCCAGGTCGCTCTTGTCGAGGAAGTGGAAACGCAGCTCCTTCGAGGAGGTGGCGCTGAACATGCGTACGGGCACGCTGACGAGACCGAAGGAGATCGTGCCGGTCCAGAGCGGGCGCGCCACGGGTCTCTGCCTACCCGCTCCGGGCGGCCGCGAAAACCCGGCGTGTTTGAGATGTCCACCTGCGTGATAAATACAATTCACAACTTTGATTCGTACCGTTTAAAGAGCTTCTCCACCTAACGGGGGGTTAGGGTCGAGGCCGCCTACAAGGCGGCCTCGGCATGTGTACGGTCGGGGGATAAGCCTGTGGAAGATGTGGAAAAGCGCCGCCTTTCCCGCCGTTACTAGCGGGTTGCGGTGACGTGGCCCATTGTGCGAAAACGCACACGGCGGCGGCGGCGCAGGTCCTCGCCGGCCTGGCCCTCGAGTTGCTCGAGCGATTCGGCCAGGGCCTCCCCGAGCAGCCGGGCAGCCTCGTCGTGGTCGGTATGGGCGCCCTTCCCCGGCTCGGGAACGATGGCGTCGATCACGCCGAGCTCGAGGCAGTGTGCCGCGTCGGGCTTGAACGCTGCGGCCGCCTTGCGGGCCTCCCCCGCGTCGCGCCAGAGGATCGCCGCGCAGCCCTCAGGCGAGATCACGGTGTAGATCGCGTTCTCCTGCATCAGCACTCGGTCGGCGAGCGCCGTCGCAATGGCGCCGCCCGAGCCGCCCTCGCCGATCACGCACGTGACCGCAGGCACGCGGAGCCGCGACATCAGCGCCTGGGAGCGGGCGATTGCCCCGCCCTGGCCGTGCTGCTCGGCGGTCACGCCCGGGTAGGCGCCGGGGATGTCCACCAGCGTGACGACCGGGAAGCCGTGCCGGTCGGCGAGCTCCATCGCGCGCATCGCCTTGCCGTAGCCCTCCGGATAGGCCATGCCGAAGTTGCGGCGTGTCCGTTCCTTGACATCGCGGCCCTTCTGATTGCCGATCAGGACCACGCTCTTCCCGTGGAAGCGCCCGATTCCAGCCACGAGCGCCGCGTCGTCGCCGTGCTGACGGTCGCCGTGCAGCTCGAACCAGTCCTCGAGCAGCCGGTCGACGTAGTCGAGCGTGTACGGCCGTTCCGGATGCCGCGCCAGCTCGACCGACCGCCAGATCTCCTCGTCGCTCGGCTCGGACACGATCCGGTCGAGTTGCTTCTGGAGCCGCTCGAGCTCGCCGGAGAGCTTCGCGCCGCGGAGCAGCGGCAGGCTCCTGAGGCGGCTCAGCTGCTCCCGGAGCCTCAACTCGGCTTCACCGGCCATGAGCGAAGAGACGCAGAAGCCGACCCAACGTGGGTCGCAGCTCGGGTCGGGGGACGATCGCGTCTACATGGCCGTAGCGGAAGTTGGACTCGGCCAGGCCGAAGTCCTCGGGCAGCTTCTCGCGCGTCGTCTGCTGGACGACCCGCGGGCCCGTGAACGAGAGCAGGGCGCCCGGCTCGGCCACGAGCACGTCGCCGAGGCTGGCGAAGCTCGCGAGCACGCCGGCCGTGGTGGGATGCGCCATCACGCTGATCAGCGTGCCACCCGAGTCGCGCAGGTCCTCGACGGCGCAGACGGTCTTGGGCAACTGCATCAGCGAAAGAATCCCCTCCTGCATGCGCGCCCCGCCGGTGGTCGTCACCGAGACGAGCGGCACCCCGCGCTCGGCCGCGCCCTCGCAGGCCAGGGCGAACTTCTCGCCCACGACGCGGCCCATCGAGCCGCCCATGAAGCCGAACTCCATCACCGCCAACTGGCACGGCTGCCCCTCGATCGCCGCGAGGCCGATCACCATCGCCTCGCCGAGGCCGGTCGCCAGCTCGGCTTCTGCCAGCCGCTCGGTGTATGGACGCAGGTCGAAGAAGTCGAGCGGGTCGTCCGAGCGCAGCTCGGAAGCCTCCTCCGCGAAGCTGTGCTCGTCGACGAGCTGGCCGATTCGGGCTCGCGCGTGCACAGGGAAGTGGTGGCCGCAGTGCGGACAGACGCTGAGGTGCGGCTCGAGCTCGTCGTCGCGGTAGTGCGAGCCGCAGCGCGGGCAGGTGTTGGGATGCGGCCGCCCGCCGTCCTCGGGAGGAGGGGCGTGCTTGTGCTCGATGGAGACGTCGATCCGTTCAGACACGAGCCTGCGAGTTTAGACCCGGCAGTGCGGCCAGGAGTTACAGCCCCAGGGCGCCGCACAGGCGCGTGAGCGGCTCCACGTTGTCGGGCTCTGCCGTAAGAGCGCTCAGTCCCGCACCCAGAACGGGCGCGCCTTCGCGAATCCTCGTCAGCAGCTCCTCGACCTCCTCGAGCGTGAGCCCGCCGGGCTCCGGCATGAAAGGGCTGATCCCGCTCGGCTCTAGCGAGTCCACGTCGAGGGCGACATACACGCCCTCGGTCCCCTCGAGCGCCCGCTCGAGGTCGCCTGCGTCGGTGCAAAGGCCAATCGACGCGATGTACTCGCGCTCCGGCGGATCCAGGTTCCGCGCCCCGAGCAGGATGGTGTCCTCGGCCTCGATCGCGCCCGAGTCGAGCAGCATGCGCAGCGGCATCCCCCAGAGATTTCCGGACGGCGAGGTCTCGGGCGTGTTCAGGTCGCCGTGCGCATCGAACCAGACGAGCGCGATCCGCTCGTAGCGGGCGGCGAGCCCCTCGATCGCCCCGATGTGGACGCAGCAGCAGCCGCCCAGCATGAGCGGGCGCTCTGGGAGGTCCATCGCAATCGCCAGATTCTGCTCGCCGAGGGAGTCCTCCTCGACGATTGCGGCCTCGGGGTACGGGAGCGGCAGTCTCGCAGCCTCCGCCATCGACTCGCCACCCTCGCCCCAGGCGCGTGGGACGCGGACGAGGCCGGCGGCGAACTCGCGGCCACAGGCATGGCACTCGTAGCCGGGCCCGAGCGCGACAGCAGTGAACGTGCGGCAGTCCGGGCAGCGGGCGCGCAGGCGGCTCACGCGACCTCCTCGAGCGCGGAGGCGAGCCCGTCCAGCGTGGGCTGTTCGCGGGTCGGCTGCGGGTCGGGCTGCTCGCCGAGGCGGTTGATCCAGACCGAGGGCAGCCCGAGCTCGTTGGCCGGGGCGATGTCGTGGAACAGGCTCGCCGCAACGTGCACGTCCGGAGGGCGGTCGGTTTGCTCCTGGAAGGCCCGCCAGTGGCCGAGAGCCGGCTTGTACGAGCCGACCTCGGAGGCGACGATGGCGAGCTCGAACGGCACACGGAGAAGCTCCAGCGAGGCTTCGATGTAGTCGCGGTCGGTGTTGGAGAGGATCGCCAGCGTCCAGCCGCGGGCGCGTGCCTCCTCGAGCGCCGCCGGCACCTCCGCGAACGGCTGCCAGCGGGGCAGCGAATCGGCGAGCGCACTCTCCTCACCAGGCGGGGCCCCGAGCCGGCGCATCGCTTCGGTCAGCACCTCGCGGTAAGAGCGCGTTCCATCGGCCTCGAGCTCGGGCTCGAGCTCGTGATATCGCCCCAGCAGCTCGTCGGCGCGCCCCTCCCCGAACACGCGGGCGAGCTCGGCGCGAATGCCGCCGTTCCAGTCGATCAGCGTGCCGTAGCAGTCGAAAGTAGCCCAGCGCTCGCCCGCCACGTCCCGATCGTACTGCCACCACGCTCCCAGCGGAGCGGGAGTCCCGTGTCTGGGCATCCCCAGCGTGCAGCGGAGCGCCGAAAGGCGCGTAGTCTGCGCGGGGCTAGGCCGTAGGCCGTTCAATCCTCGAAGCGGCGGACCACGATCGTGGCGTTGTGGCCGCCGAAGCCGAACGAGTTCGAGACGGCCGTGCGCACGTCGGCCTCGCGCGCCTCGTTCGGGATGTAGTCGAGGTCGCACCTGGGGTCGGGCTCGTCGTAGTTGATCGTCGGCGGCAGCGCGCCGCGGTTGACCGCGAGGATCGAGAACATCGCCTCGACCGCGCCCGCGGCACCAAGGCAGTGGCCCGTCGCGCCCTTCGTCGAGGAGACCGGCGTCTTGCGCGCGTTCTCCTCGCCGAGCGCCAGCTTGATCACCCGGGTCTCCGCCGCGTCGCCCATCGGCGTCGAGGTGCCGTGCGCGTTGATGTAGTCGATCTCGTCGGTGTTGACGCTCGCGTCGCCGAAGGCCATCGTCATCGCGCGAGCCGGGTTGACGCCGGAGGGATCGGGCTCGGTGATGTGCTGCGCGTCCGAGGAGACGCCGTAGCCGAGCAGCTCCGCATAGATCTTCGCCCCGCGCGCCTTGGCATGCTCGAGCTCCTCCAGCACGACCACGGCGCCGGCCTCGCCCATCACGAAGCCGTCGCGGCCGGCGTCGAAGGGCCGGCTCGCCGCCTCTGGATCCTCGTTACGCCGGGAGAGCGCGCGCATGGCGCTGAAACCGGCGATCCCGACCTCGGTCACCGGCGCCTCGGTGCCCCCGCAGAGCATCACGTCGGCGCGCCCGAGCCGGATCGCATCGAGCCCGTCGCCGATCGCCATGTTGGAGGCGGCGCAGGCGGTGCACTGCGAGCTGAGCGGCCCCTTCGTCCCGAGCTGCATCGACACCCAAGCGGCGCCCATGTTCGGGATGATCTCGGGAATCGAAAACGGGTTCACCCGGTCGGGCCCCCGCTCGAGGAGCTCGCTGTGGCAGTCCTGAAAGGCCTTCAGCCCACCGATTCCGGTCGCGATCGCCGCCCCGATGCGCGCCGCCTCGGCCTCGATCTCTAGCCCTGCATCCTGCTCCGCCTGCCGGGCCGCAGCGACAATCAAGTGCGCAAAGCGGTCCATCCGTCGCGCCTGCTTGCGGTCGATGTACTCGGTCGGCTCGAAATCCTTCACTTCACAGGCGAAGTGCACGTTGAAGCGGCTCGAGTCGAACTGCGTGATCGCGGCCGCGCCGGAGCGCCCGGCCAGGAGGCTCTCCCAGGTCGAGTCGACGTCCGTGCCGAGCGGGGTGACAGCGCCGAGACCCGTGATCACGACCCTGCGCCTCCCGTTGAGACTGCCTGCGTTGCTCAAGTCACATCCCTAGACCGCCGTCGACGAGAAGCACTTCGCCCGTGATGAACGAGGCCTCGTCGGAGCAGAGGAATCGTACCGCCCCGGCGACATCCTCCGGCTCGCCGAGCCTGCCGAGGGGGGTGTTGGTCAGCATGGCCTGCTGCGCGTCCTCAGGGAGGACGTCGGTGAGGCGGGTGTTCACGTAGCCCGGCGCGACCACGTTGGCGCGCACGTTGCGGCTGCCGAGCTCGCGGGCCAGCGACTTCGTGAAGCCGATGATCCCCGCCTTCGAAGCGCCGTAGTTTGTCTGGCCCCAGTTGCCGTGGACGCCGACGATGCTGGAGATGTTCACGATCGAGCCGGCGCGCCTCTTCATCATCCCGCGCGTTACCGCGCGGCAGGTGTAGAAGACCGAGGAGAGGTTGGTCTCGATCACCGCCCGCCAATCCTCGTCGGGCATGCGCGCAAGCAGGCCGTCTCGGGTCAACCCCGCGTTGTTCACGAGCATGTCGAGGTCGCCGGCCTCCTCGACCAGGCGCTTCGCCTGCTCGGGGTCGGAGACGTCGGCCTGAATCGCCCGGCCGCCGGCCTCCTGCGCGACCGCCTCGGCTTCCTCGGAGCCCGAGTTGTAGCCGAGGACGACCGACGCGCCGGCCCCCGCCAGCTCGAGCGCGATAGCACGACCGATGCCGCGGGAGCCCCCGGTGACGAGCGCCGTCTTGCCCTCGAGGGAGCAAAAGGCCTCAGGCAGGGCGGAGCTTCTCCCGCAACTTCTCGAGCGAGGCCAGGTCTGCGACCGGGACCGCCTTCACGCTTCTATCGATCCTCTTCAGTAAACCGCTGAGCACGTTGCCAGGCCCGACCTCGACGAAGACCTTCACGCCCTGCCGCATCAGCTCGCGGGCGGCCTGCGTGAATCGAACCGGCGCGGTCAGCTGCTCCACCAGCAGCGCGGCCATCCGCTGTGCGGGCTCGATCTTGGCAGTCACCGTGGACATGAACGGGGCAATCGGATCGTTGATCTTGGCGCGCTCGATCGCCGGGCGCAACCGCTCGGCAGCGCGACCGATGAGCGGGCTGTGGAAGGCCCCGGAGACGCGCAGCTTCACCGTCCTGGCGGCTCCCTGGAGCTGCGCCTCGGTGCAGCACTCGTCCACGGCCGGGTCCTGACCGGAGATGACGATCTGACCCGGGCAGTTGTAGTTCGCCGGCCAGACACCCGCGATCTGCTTGCACAGGTCCTCGACGACCGCGTCCTCGAGCCCGAGGATGGCTGCCATCGAACCGGGGTTCTCCCGCGCCGCCTCGGCCATCGCCAGTCCGCGCTCGCGCACGAGCGCGATCGCGTCCTCGATCGAGAGAGCCTGCGCCGCAGCCAACGCGGCGAACTCGCCGACCGAGTGGCCGACCACGAAGTCCGGCTGGTAACCCTCGGCCTGCAACGCCGCCAGCACGGCCAGGCTCGTGGCCACGAGCGCTGGTTGCTGCACCTCCGTCTGGACGAGCTCGGTCTCAGGCGCCTCGAAGCAGAGCCGGACGAGATCCAGGCCTGAGGCCTCGCTCGCCCGCCGGTACACATCCATCGCCTCGGGCACCGCCATGGCGATCTCCCGGCCCATGCCGACTGCCAGCGAACCCTGACCCGGGAAGCAAAATGCGATCTTCTGGGCGCTCATCCCTCTCCTCCGTCGGTCCATTCGATCAAACCCGAGCCCCACGTGAGCCCGGCACCCATTCCCGTCATCAGCACCAGCTTGCCCTTTTCGAGCCGCCCGTCGGCCTTCGCATCCGCCAGAGCAAGCGGAATCGAGCCGGACGACGTGTTGCCATAGCGATCGACATCGACGACCACACGCTCCTCAGGGATCCCGAGCTTATGCACGGCGTACTCGATGATCCGCACGTTCGCCTGATGTGGCACGTAGACATCCACCTCCTCGATGGTGCGCCCGCACTCGGCCAGCACCGACTCTGCGGACGAAACGAGGATGCGCGTGGCGAACTTGAACACCTCCCGGCCGTTCATCTTCACGAAGTGGAGCCGCTCGGCCACGGACTCGGCGGTCGCCGGCGAGCGGGAGCCGCCGCCGGGAAGGTAGAGCTGCGGCCCGCCCGAGCCGTCGGCGCCCAACTCGAAGCCGATGAAACCACCCTCGGCAACCCGCTCGAGCACGACCGCGCCGGCCCCGTCCCCGAAGAGCACGGCGGTACCGCGGTCGCTCCAATCCAGGATCTTCGAGAGCACGTCGCCGCCGACGATGAGCGCCCGCTGCGCGAGACCGCCGGCGACCATACCGTAGCCCTGGGCGACTGCGTACATGAAACCGGTGCACCCGGCGGAAAGGTCGTAGGCAGCTGCGTCGGTCGCGCCGAGCTGGTCGGCCAGGATCGCGCCGGTCGAGGGAAAGGCCATGTCGGGAGTAACCGTGGCCACGATGATCAGGTCGATCTGAGAGCCTTCGAGGCCCGCGTCCTCGAGAGCCTGCCGCGCAGCAGGGAGGCACAAGTCGGAGAGCGCCTCCGCCGGCGCTGCGATCCGGCGCTCCCGGATCCCCGTGCGCTCGACAATCCACTCGTCGGAGGTGTCCATCATCGTCGAGAGCTCATCGTTCGTGACCACGCGGTCCGGTAGGTGCGCGCCGATGCCGGTGATCGAGATCGCGACGCCGTTGACGGTGCCGATCATCGCTCCACCGCGTCGCTCAGCGTCGCTTCGCTCCCTTCCTTCTTGTGCGCGGCGCGCTCCGCGCACAGACCCATGCGGGCAACCTCCTGGTTTCCCGGGACCCTTCCCCCGCACCGGATCGCTGAGCTCAGGCTCATCGCTCCACCGCGAAGGTCAAGGTCCCGCGAGCAGCCAGCTGCTCGCCCACGTGTGCCGTTGCCTTGCCCTTGCCGATCGGGCCGCGCACGGCCTCGAGCCTGCACTCGAAGACCAGCTCGTCACCCGGCTCAACGATTCGCTTGAAGCGCACATCGTCGATCCCCGCGAAGAGGGCGAGGCGGCCCTTGTTCTCCGCCTGCGTGAGCACCGCGACCGCGCCGGTCTGGGCCATCGCCTCTACGATCAGCACACCCGGCATGATCGGCCGGCCCGGAAAATGGCCCGCCAGGTACCACTCGTCGGGCCGCACGGTCTTGCGCGCGACGACGCGCTCGCCGGGATCGAGCTCGAGCACCTCGTCGATCAGCAGGAACGGCTCCCGATGAGGCAGGATCGCCTCGATCTCCTCACGGCCGAGGGTCACGCCGCCGCGTCGTCCGAAAGCCGTGCTCGCAGCCCCGCGCGGGCGCGGTGCGCGTAGCACTTCGCGGTCCCGACGGGCATGCCCTCCCGAACCGAGATCTCGGCGAATGAGAAGCCCAGCGCGTCCTTCAGGACGACCACGCTCGCCTGCTCCTGCGAGAGGCCCGCGAGACCGGCCCCGAGCTCGTGCCGGAGCTCCGCAAGATCAGCTTCCCGGGTCGGGTCGGCGTCGCCAGCGACGCGCTCATCGTCGAGAAGCGGCTCGCAGCGGCGTACGCGTTGGCGATCGGCGACGTCCCGGCACGTGTTGACAACGAGCCGGTGCAGCCAGGTCGCGAACTGCGATTCGCCCCGGAACTGGCGCAGGCGCACGCAGAGCTTGGCAAGCGCCTCCTGGGCGGCGTCCCGAGCGTCCTCGGGATCGGCGAGCACCTGTGCCGCGAGGCGCTCCACCCGCGGAGCGTGCCGCTCGCAGAGCGTCGCCAGGGCGCTGCGGTCGCCGTCTCTTGCTCGCTTGACCAGGATCGGGTCACTCAGCCTCTCGTAGACGAGCGGCCTCTCGGGCCGCGGGTCTTGACGAATCTGACGGCCCTTGCGTAGAGGAGGTTGCACGGCGGCCCTAGTGTACGTCTCCGTGTCCGGCTCACTCGCCCCCGAGGCCGTGCTCCCGCGCCTGCGCGGCCGCTTCGGCAGGGAGTACGCCTACGTGGAGTCCACCACCTCCACGCAGCTCTTGCTGGAGCCGGATGCCCCCGAGGGCGCCCTCGCCGTCGCCGGCGAGCAGACCGCGGGGCGGGGCCGGCTCGGGCGCCGCTGGTTCGCCCCGGCGGGAACGAGCCTGCTCTGCTCGCTGCAGCTGCGGCCCCAGGTCTCACCCGAGAGGCTGCCCCAGCTGACGGGCGTCGCCGCCCGGGCATGCGCAGAGGCGATCGCGACCCTCACAGGGATCGAGCCCCAACTGAAGTTCCCGAACGACCTGCTCGCCGGCGGCCGCAAGCTCGCCGGGATCCTCGCGGAGGCGCGCGAGGGCCGCGTCGTCCTTGGCATCGGGATCAACGTGAACGTGCCCGAAGCCGACCTGCCCACGGAGGTCGACCGCCCCGCGACTTCGCTGCTTGTCGAGACCGGGAGCGAGCACGACCTGGCCGAGCTCCTGATCGAGCTGCTCGAGCGCCTCGAGCACCGCTACGACGCCTGGCTGGGCTAGGGCCCCCGCACCTGGCGGCTCTGGTTGCCCGCCGTATCGCGAGCGTAGGCGCGAACCGTGCGGACGGGAACGCTGTGTCCGACCCGGAAGAAACCGGCGCGCTTGATCGCCAGTCGGTGCGCGCGCCCGCTCAGAACGACGATCACCTGAGCGGGCTCGCTCACCCAGAAGCGCAACAGCCGGAACGAGACCAGCCGCAGCGTGGGCGCGACTCGATCGAGCCGCACGAGCAGCGACTGCCTGACTGTGAGCAGCGAATCGGTGGCGCTCAGAACCGCCGAGTAGCGTCCGTCGGCGAGGCCGCCTCCATCCCAGGCCAGGCGCTGCGGCCCGCCGGCCAGATCGGTGTCGAGCGGGGTCGCGACCAGCGAGCCCCCACGCAGGATCCGCAGGCGCACGTGCGCCGGAGCATTGAGCTGGAAGGAGTACTCGAGTGAGTCGAAGCGGCCGTCGCCGTTCGGCGAGATCGCAGGCGCGCTGGCGACAAAGCCCGCGAGCGTGCGATCGACGTAGAGCTGAGCGGCCGACTGCACCTGCTTACCGCGGTCGTCCCTGGCAAGCAACGACAGTTGGTAGCGCCCATCGGGAAGGCTGACCTCGCTCCAAACGAACTCGTTCTGCCCCGCCGGCCGCCGCTGGCTGAAGAGCGTCGCGACGGTGTCGCCGAGCGGGTCGAGCACCGACGCAGTCACGAGCGCGGGGGCCGAGATCCGGTACCTGACCTTCGCCTCGTCGCCCCGCCCGTCGCCGTTCGGGGTCACCACCGCCGGCGCGATCTTCAATCCCTGCAGCGCAAGCGGCACGGGAGGGGTGCCGATCGCCCCGGTGGCCGAGCGCATCTGCGGCGCGCTGATCGTCCAGGTGTACTGGCCAGGCGTCACGCCGCCGGAGTTCCAGGTCCAGTCCACGATCGCGCTCGTTCCGGTCCCCCTGGCCACCACGAGCTTGGTCGCGTCGGTCACCGTCACCGTCCACGCGGCTTGCCCTGAAAGCCGAGCCGTGAACCGGACCGGACCGCCCAGCGCGCCCGTCACCGCCGGGGAATACAGCTTCGGCAGGCCGGTCTGCGCGATCGCCGTCCGGATCGACGGCAACTGCGAGTAGAGGCTCGCGCCAGGACAACTCGTCGGGTACACATCCCGGTGGCCCGAGACGGCACGCAGCGTTACGGCCCTCCCCGCGCCATAACGCGGATTGCCGGCCGAAACCCGCACAACGCTGGAGCGAGGGTCGACGTGGTCGAGGTCGAGCCGCCAGGCAAGCAGTGAGACCAGCGCCGCCCTCGCGGCAGGCGTGATCGAAGTCGAGCTGTAGTCGCCGAGCAGGGCCACGCCGACGGAGCCGGTGTTGAATCCTTCCGAGTGGGCGCCGATGACCGGCCTCGTCATGCCGCCGTAGCGACCTTCAAAGATCTGGCCGTACTTGTCGACCAGGAAGTTGTAGCCGATGTCGTTCCAGCCGTTGCCCTTCACGTGGTAGAGCTCGATCGCGCGCACTATCGAGGCCGCTTGCGCTCTCGTGTACGAGTTCGAGCCGGCCGTGTGGTGGACAATCGCGAGATGGACGGAGTCGGCGTAATAGGGCGGCGCGCGGCGGATCGACTCGTCGGCGTGCCAGCCGGCTCGGGTGCTGATCGCAGGCGCGCCCGCCAGCTCGGCGTGCTTCACCGGTGACCGCTTCCTCGGGCTCCGTACAAAGTACGCGCGCAGGCGACTGACCCGACCCACGGTCCGGTACTGGATGCCGTTCGACGGCTTCCTCGTCCGGTACTTGACGAGGCCGGGGCCGCGCCAGTGCAGACCGACGAGTTCGAACACGCCCGTCGAGACTGCCCGGCGCGGAACCTGCGACGGGAGATCTCGCGCCACGAGCCCGGCGCCGAGAGCGGAGCCGGGGAACGCACCAGCGAGGACAGCTGCGACGAGAAGGGGCCTCATCGAGGCGCCGCTTGCGATGCCGACGCCAGCACGCGCGAGCCTTGCTCGTGCGTGCGTCGGAAATGACTGGTCGACGCGATGGCACTCAATGGAAACCGTCCTAGGGCTGACCCATTTTCGAGACTCGCACACACCCTCCTGGGCCGCAAGGAAAATCGGCCTCGCTGATAGAATCTTTACGGCTGTGAAAGGGCCGTTTCTGCGGGCACTTTTCGGCTCGCTAGCCGCGGCCCTCGCCGTTCCGGCGATCGCCTTCGCCGCCGCCTCGAGCCAGCCGCGCGTCCTGGCTATTCACTTCGAGCTCGAGGTCAACCCCGTCACCTCGAGCTACCTCGACCACCAGCTCGACCGCGCGCAGAAGAACGGCTACAACGCGGCGGTGATCGTGCTCGACACTCCCGGTGGGCTCTCCGAATCGATGCGCACGATCGTCAAGAGCGAGCTCCGCTCGAAGATCCCGGTGATCGTCTACGTCTCGCCCCCGGGCGCCCGCGCCGCCTCGGCCGGGGTCTGGATCGGGCAGGCAGGCGACGTGCTCGCGATGGCGCCGGCGACGAACATCGGCTCCTCGACGCCGATCAACGGCAACGGCGCCAACCTCGACAGCGACCTCCGGCGCAAGGTGCTGAACGACGCCGCCGCCTCATTGCGAGGCTTGGCGAAGTTTCACGGCCGCAACGTCAAGTGGGCCGATCTGGCGGTGCGCAAAGCCTCGAACCTGACCGCCGAGCAGGCGCTTCGAATGAACGTGATCGACGACATCTCCCCGAACCTGCCGGCGCTCCTCAACACGATCGACGGCCGCAAGACCGTCGGCAAGGACTTCGTCCTCCATACCGCGAACGCGCAGATCGTCGAGGTGCACCCGGGCTTCTTCACGCGCCTGCTGAACGCCCTAATCGACCCGAACCTGATCCCGCTCCTGTTCCTGGCCGGGATCGCCGGGATCGGCTTCGAGATCTTCCACCCGGGGGTGGTGCTCCCCGGCGCGCTCGGCGCGGTCTCGCTGTTGACCGCGCTCTTCGGCTTCGCCGTGCTGCCGATCAGCTGGGCCGGCCTGGCGCTGCTGATCCTCGGCGCCGCTCTGCTGGTGATCGACGCACACGTGGTCAGCCACGGCACGCTCACGGTGTCGGGCCTGATCAGCCTCGTCGTCGGCTCGCTGATGCTGTTCCACAACGCGCCCGCGCCCTATAACGACGTGAACACACCGGTGCTGATCGTCTTCGCGACGCTCCTCGGGCTCCTGTGGGTCTTCGCGCTGACGAAGGCGGTGCAGGTGCGCAGGAGCCCCGTGGCGGCCGGTCCGGAGACGATGGTCGGAGAGGTCGGCGAGGCCCGCCGCAACGACCTGGTGTTCGTGCACGGTGAGCTCTGGCGCGCTCGGCCGCGATCGGGCGTCATGCTGCGGCCCGGCCAGCAGGTCCGCGTAGCCGGGGTCGGCCCCGAGCTCGTCCTCGAAGTGGAACCGGTCTCCGGCGAGTAGGATCCCGCCGTGACCGCCGCTCTCGTCGCCGTCGTAGTCGTCCTGTTCCTGGTCGTCCTGTTCCTGGTCTCGGCGATCAAGGTCGCGCGCGAGTACGAGCGGGGGATCGTCTTCCGCCTCGGCCGGCTCCTCCCGGAGCCGAAGGGCCCAGGCCTCTTCATCCTGATCCCGATCGTCGACCGGATGGTCAAGGTCGACCTGCGCACGATCACGCTGAACATCCCGCCGCAGGAGGTCATCACCAAGGACAACGTCCCCGTGCGCGTGAACGCGGTGGCCTACTTCCGCATCATCGAGCCGAAGAACGCGATCGTGCAGGTCGAGAACTTCATGGTCGCGACTTCGCAGATCGCGCAGACGACGCTGCGGTCGGTGCTCGGCCAGCACCTGCTCGACGAGCTGCTCTCCGAGCGCGACAAGATCAACTCGATCCTGCAGGAGATCATCGACGAGTCCACCTCGCCGTGGGGCATCAAGGTCTCGATCGTCGAGGTCAAGGACGTCGAGATCCCGTCTGGGATGCAGCGTGCCATGGCACGCCAGGCCGAGGCCGAGCGAGAGCGGCGAGCCAAGGTGATCGCCGCCGAGGGCGAGTTCCAGGCCTCCGAGCGGCTGAAGGATGCCGCGCTGGTGATCGAGGATCACCCGATCGCGCTCCAGCTCCGCTACCTCCAAACGCTGATCGAGGTTAGCTCCTCGCCGGCCATGACGATCGTCTTCCCGGCGCCGATCGACCTGCTGACGCCGTTCCTCGAGCGCCTCAAGGGCTCCTGAGCGAGCTGCGGGTCGACCCGCTGACGGGGCGGATGGTGGCGGTGGCTCCCGGCCGGTCCGGGCGCCCGGGCGCAGCGGCACCGTCGCTCGACCCGGTCACCGACGAAGAGCTCGAGTCATGCCCCTTCTGCGAGGGGAACGAGGAACGCACGCCCCCCGAAACGCTCGCGCTACCGGCGGGCGAGCGGGAGCCCGACAGCCCAGGCTGGTCGGTGCGCGTGGTGCCGAACAAGTACCCGGCGTTCGAGCGGCAGGAGGTGGTCGTGCACGCGCCCTTCCACGCCCGCTCGCTCGTGGAGCTCGACGAGGCGCAGCTCGAGCTCGTCGCCGAGGCCTGGCGCCTCCGGGCAGCGGCAGCGCTCGACGAAGGCTTCACCCACGTCTTCGCCTGCGTCAACGAGGGCAGAGCGGCCGGCGCAAGCCTGCCGCACTCGCACTCGCAGCTTGTCTGGTTGCGCGAGCAGCCGCCCGTGCCGGCGGCCGAGCAGGCCGATGAGAGGTGCCGGCTCTGCGAGTACCTGACCCGTGAGCGGAAAGACGGCAGTCGCGTCGTGCTCGAGCGCAACGGGCTCGTACTGCTTTGTCCCTACGCCGGCCGCGCACCATACGAATGCCTGGTAGCGCCGCTGGAACACCAGAGCAGCGGCTTCCGGAGCGCCCTCCTCGGCGGCGGTCTTGCGCTTGCGGCGGAGGCATTGCGGCGTCTGCACGCGCTTGGCGGGCCGCGACCCGCGAACCTCTGGCTGCACGACGGCGGCCACTGGCACCTCGAGCTGCTCCCGCGCCTGACCGTCTTCGCGTCGATCGAGCTCGGCGCAGGGCTCTACGTAAATACGCTCCCGCCGGAAGAGGCGGCCCGGGAGCTGCGGAGCTAGTCGGCCGTCGCGAAGGTGGAGTTGGTCTCGCGGAAGCGCCGCGCGGCCTCGATCGCCGCGCCGAGGTTCAGCCCCTTGTCCTTGGCCTGTTTGATCAGCATCACGGTCTCGAGCGCCTCGATGTCATAGATCCGCTGCTTCTTGCCCTTGGTGGGGATCCGCGCCTTGTTCGTCCAGTAGTCCAGCTGCATCTTCGAGATGCCTGCGATCTGGCAGACCTGGCCGAGGTAGAGCTCGATCTTGTCGAGGTGCTCGGCGATGTCGATCGGCTCGAGGAAGTCAGCTGCCTTGTCGTACGCCATTTGGGCCTCCGGCTGGGGGGCTTGTCCCTCGAAAGTTATAGCTACCTGCTTCGCGTTTGGGAAGAGAACGCCGAAAGCTACTGCAAGTTGCCGTTTTCTTCGACTTCGGCGGCCGGCTCGGCCGGCTCGAGAACGGGCTCCCCGGGCTCGGGTTCCTCCGATTCGGCCACGAGGGCGATCCCTGAGACCCGCTCGTCACCGCGAAGGCGCATCACGATCACGCCCTGGGTCGAGCGACCGAGGCGCTTGATCTCCTCGACCGGCATCCGAATCATCGTTCCGCCGTCCGACATCAGCATCACCTGAAAGCCGCTGCGGACCGGCATGGCGCCGGCGAGCTGGCCGCGCGCCGCGGTCAGCTGGACGGTCTTGACGCCAAGGCCGCCGCGCCCCTTGACGGGATAGTCCTTGATCCGCGTGCGCTTGCCATAGCCCTGGTCGGTCACGACGAGCATGTCGAGCTCGTCGTCGGCAATTCCCGCTGAGATGACCTCGTCCCCCTTGCGCAGCCCCATGCCCTTGACGCCGGAGGTGGCGCGGCCCATCGAGCGAACCTGGTTCTCGTGGAAGCGAATCGCCTGGCCCTTGCGCGAGACCAGGATGATGTCCTCATGGCCCATCGAATGCAGGACATCCACGAGCGAATCGTCCTCACGGAGCTTGATCGCGATGATCCCGTCGGCCCTGAGGGGAGTGTTGTACTCCTCGAAGCGGGTCTTCTTGACGATCCCCTTACGCGTCGCAAGCACGAGGTGCTCGGCCTCCTTGAAGTCGCGCGTGGCGATCACCGCACGCACCTGCTCGCCCTGGGCGAAAGGAAGAAGGTTGACGATCGCGCGGCCCTTCGACTGGCGGGTGCCGAGCGGCAGCTCGTGCACCTTCAACCGGTAGACCTTGCCGACCGAGGTGAAGAAGAGCAGGTAGTCGTGGGTCGAGGCGACGAAGAGGTGCTCGATGTAGTCCTCGTCCTTCAAGTCCATGCCCATCACGCCGATCCCGCCGCGGCGCTGCTCCCGATAGGTCGTGACCGGGAGCCGTTTCACGTAGCCGGAGCGGGTGATCGCGATCACCATGTCCTCCTCGGCAATCAGGTCCTCGAGGTCCAGCTCGCCCTCGGCGGCCACGATCTCGGTGCGCCGGTCGTCGCCCTTGCCGTAGACCTGCTTGATCTCAAGGAGCTCCTCGCGGATCAGGCCGTCGATGCGCAACTCGTCGCCGAGGATCCCGCGCAGCTCGCCGATCCGCTCCTGCAGGTCGGCGAATTCGTCCTCGATTCGCTTGCGCTCGAGCCCGGTCAGCCGCTGGAGGCGGAGGTCGAGGATGGCCTGCGCCTGGATCTCCGTGAGCTCGAAGGTCTCCATCAAGCCGGCGCGCGCGGCGTCCGGGTCGGCTGAGGCCCGGATCAGCGAGATGACCGCATCGAGGTTGTCGAGTGCGACCAGGTAGCCCTGCAGGACGTGCGCCCGCGCCTCGGCCTTGCGGAGCTCGAACTTGGAGCGGCGGGTGACGACCTGGCGCTGGAAGTCGAGGTAGTGCTGGAGCATGTCCCGCAGGGGCAGCGTCCGCGGCACGCCGTCTACCAGCGCCACGGCGTTGTAGCCGAAGGTCGTCTGGAGCGAGGTGTGCTTGAAGAGCTTGTTCTGGATCACCTGCGGCACGGCATCGCGCTTCAGCTCGATCTGGATACGCATGCCCGACTTGTCCGAGAGGTCCTTGACGTCGTGCACCTCGGGGACGACCTTGTCGTTGACGAGGTCGGCGATCTTCTTGATCACGCCCTCGTCGCCGCCCTTCTTCACCCCATAGGGCAGCTCGCTGACGATGATCGCGGTGCGCCCCCCGCGCAGCTCCTCGATGTGGGTGCGCGCGCGCTGCACGATCCTGCCCCGGCCCGAGCGGTAGGCCTCGCGGATGCCCTCGCGGCCGAGGATGATTCCCCCGCTCGGGAAATCCGGGCCCTTCACGTGCTTCGTCAGCCGGTCGACGTCGATCGTCGGCTCGTCGATCAGCGCCACGATCGCGTCAACAACCTCGCCCAGGTTGTGCGGCGGGATGTTGGTCGCCATCCCAACAGCGATGCCGGCAGAGCCGTTCAGGAGCAGGTTCGGCAGGCGCGAGGGCAGCACCGAGGGCTCACGGCGCGACTCGTCGTAGTTCGGCGCGAAATCGACCGTGTCCGCATCGATGTCGCGGAGCATCTCGGTGGCCAGTCGCGCGAGCCGGCACTCGGTGTAGCGCATGGCCGCGGCCGGGTAACCGTCGATGTTGCCGAAGTTGCCCTGGCCGTCCACGAGCGGGTAGCGCATCGAGAACGGCTGCGCGAGACGGACGAGCGTGTCGTAGATCGACTGATCGCCGTGGGGGTGGTACGAGCCCATGACGTCACCCACCACGCGGGCGCACTTGAGGCGCGCTCGGGTCGGCTGTAGGCCTGCCTCGTGCATCGCATAGAGCACGCGCCTGTGCACCGGCTTGAGGCCGTCGCGTACATCGGGAAGCGCCCGCGCGACGATCACGCTCATCGCGTAGTCGAGGAAGCTCGAGCGCATCTCCTGCTCGAGCTCGCGCGGCTCGATCCGGCCCGGGCCTAGGGGCTCAACAGTGGCCACTCACACCTCTGTCGGATCGGAGCGTGCAGCGGAGGCGCGGAGCGCCGCAGTCTGCGCGGGTTGTGTTAAACGTCAAGGAATCTGACGTCCTTCGCGTTCTGCTCGATGAACTCCCGCCTCGGCTCGACCTGGTCGCCCATCAGCATCGAAAAGACCCGGTCGGCGCCTGCGGCATCCTCGACCTCGACCCTGATCAGCATCCGCCGGGTCGGGTCCATGGTCGTCTGCGCCAACTCTTCGGGATCCATCTCGCCGAGACCCTTGAAGCGCCGCACCTGAAGTCCCTCCTTGCCCACCTCGAGCGCCAGCTCGCGCAGCTCCTCGAAGGTCTCCGCGTGCCGGGTCTTCTTGCCGAGCTCGAGCTCGAACGGCGGCGCGCCCACGATCTCCACCAGCCGCGCGTAGGTCTTGCGTAGGTTGGCATAGACGGGCGAGGCCAACAGCTCACTCGGCACAATGACGTGAGTCGCCGCGCTCGTCTCCCGCTCGATCACCTTGATCCGCGCGCCTTCGGCGGTGCTCTCGACCACCGCCACCTCGTAGCCGTTCGGCTCGAGGCTCGAGAGCGCGCTCTCGACCTCACCGGCGGCGACCGCCTCCGTCTCCACGAGCCGGTGCGCAGTGACGAAATTCGCCGGCCCGTTGCCGAAGTCGGCGCGGAGGCGCGAAGCCCAGCCCTCGTACTCGTGCAGCGCCCGGCTGAAGCGCGTATACCGCGCCTCGGTCAGCTTCTGCTTCGTCCCGTCGCGGTCGGTGACGTCGATGTCCTTGACGCGCTCACGCACGAGGAGCTCCTCGAAATGCGACTCCTTTTCGACGTACTGCTCGCGTCCGCCGACCTTGACGGCGTAGAGCGGCGGCACGGCGATGTAGACGTGCCCCTGATCGACGAGCTCCGACATCTGCCGGTAAAGGAAGGTCAGGATCAGCGTGCGGATATGCGAGCCGTCCACGTCGGCGTCGGTCATGACGATCACGCGGTGGTAGCGCAGCTTCTCGATGTCGAACTCGTCGCCGATGCCGGTACCGATTGCAGTGATCATCGACTGGATCTCCGTGTTGGAGAGCACCTTGTTGATCCGGTTCTTTTCGGAGTTGATCACCTTGCCGCGCAGCGGCAGGATCGCCTGAAAGGTGCGGTCGCGGGCATCCACCGCCGAGCCGCCGGCCGAGTTCCCCTCCACCAGGAAGAGCTCCGCCGACTCGGGGTCGGTGATCTGGCAGTCGGCGAGCTTGCCGGGCAGCGACGAGCTTTCGAGCGCACTCTTGCGCCGCGTCAGCTCACGCGCCTTGCGAGCCGCCTGCCGCGCGCGGGAGGCGGAGATCGTCTTGTCGATGATCCGCCGCGCCTCGGTCGGGTTCTCCTCGAGGTACTCGGCCAGCCGCTGATTGACCGTCTGCTCCACGAGCCCCCGCACCCACGGGTTCCCGAGCTTCGACTTCGTCTGACCCTCGAACTGGGGGTCGCGCAGCTTCACGGAGAGCACCGCGGCAAGTCCCTCGCGGACGTCCTCGCCCTCGAGGTTGTCCTCCTTCTCCTTGAGCAGGCTCTTCGCGCGCGCATAGTCGTTCAGCGTTCGCGTCAAAGCGCCCTTGAAGCCGGACAGGTGCGTGCCGCCTTCGGTGGTGTTGATGTTGTTGGCGAACGAAAAGACCGACTCCTGGTACGAGCTGTTCCACTGCATCGCAAGCTCGACCTGACCTTCGCCGTTGTCGCCCTCGAAGTAGACGATTCCCTTGTGCACCGGGTCCTTCGACTTGTTCACGTAGGAGACGAAGTCGCGGATGCCGCCCTCGTAGTGGAACTCGTGCTTCTCGTCGCCAGAGCGCTCGTCGTAGAGCACGATCCGCAGGCCCTTGGTCAGGAAGGCAGTCTCGCGCAGGCGCTGCACAAGGGTCTCTGACGACCACTCGATCTCCTCGAAGATGTCGCCGTCGGGGAGGAAGGTGATCGTCGTGCCGGTGTCCTTCGCGACACCCGCCTTCTGCAGGTCGGTGGTGGCGTCTCCCCGGGCGAACTCCTGGCGCCAGATCTTCCCGTCCCGGTGCACTTCGGCGGTCAGCCATTCCGAGAGTGCGTTCACGACCGAAACGCCGACCCCGTGCAGGCCGCCGGAGACCTTGTAGCCGTCGCCGCCGAACTTGCCGCCGGCGTGGAGCTTCGTCAGCACCACCGTCAAGGCGGGCAGGCCCTGGTCGGCCATGACGTCCACCGGGATGCCGGAGCCGTTGTCGGAGACGGTGACCGAGTTGTCCGGGTGGATGGTCACGTCGATCGTGTCGGCGCGCCCTGCGAGAGCCTCGTCAACGGCGTTGTCGACCACCTCGTACACGAGATGATGGAGCCCGCGGGCGCCGGTCGAGCCGACGTACATGCCCGGACGCAGCCGGACCGGCTCGAGACCCTCGAGAACAGTGATGTCCTTAGCGGTATATGTAGCCTTAGTCATGAAAAAAGCCCTGCAACTGACGCATTTCCGGGCCGACTCAAGTGTATCAAACCGTGCGGCCGTCAGCGGCCCTGGCGAGGCTCGCGCGCGCAGCATCTTCTACCGATTTGCGCAGATCGTCCGACTCGATCGGCGCGGCCCAATCCCGCGCCTCCCGCGCCTGCTCCGGCGTGGCCTCCGGCAGAGGCTTGGCATGGCGCGCCTCGGGCGCCGGCAGCGGCTCCGGAAGGCGGCCCGGGACGAAGCGGAGACGGCTCGGAGCCGACTCGCCGAGAACCTCTCGCAGCCGTCCGGCGATCTCGCTCTCGAGCTGCTGGAGCTCGAACGCCCAGGCAGACGAGCCGGCGTTCACGTGCAGCGTCCCGTCCCGCGCCAGACGGGCGGGCCAGGCGTTGCGCGCCACAGTCTCGCCGACCGCCTCGGGCCAGCCGCCCACGAGATCGGCCATCGCAGCCGTGCTGCCAAAGCGACCGAGCTCGCGGCGAACGGCTTCGCCGATGCGATCCATCAGGCGGCCGCCACCGTGCTCGTGCCGTCGCCGGCCTGCGCAACCTCGAGCGTCTGCGCCGGCTCACCCGGCAACGAGTTGCGGCTCGCGCTCGTGACCAGCGCCTGGCCCCCGGCCCGGAGGCGGTCGGCGAGGATCCGGCGCCGCCCGGGGTCGAGCTCCGAGAGCACGTCGTCGAGCAGGAGCAGCGGTCTGACGCCGCGACGCTCCTCCAACAGCTCGGCCTCCCCGAGCAAGAGCGCGAGCACAGCAAGGCGCTGCTCGCCCTGAGAGCCGAAGGCGCGCAGGTCGCGCTCGCCGGAGAGGACTCCGATGTCGTCGAGGTGGGGACCGAGGCCGGTTGTGCCACGCTCGAGGTCGCGGTCGGTGCGGTCCTCCAACTCCTCCACGGTCGGCGCCGCCCCCTCGTAACGAAGTTCCGCCTCCTCGAGCCCGAGTTCGCCCGCACGCTCGGCGAAGCCCGGCTGAAGTGCAGCGACCGTCTCGTGCCGCCCTGCCACGAGTTGCGCACCCAGCCCGCTCACCTGCTCGTTCCACGGCGCGAGCGCCTCCCGCGTTGAGAGACCCTGAGCAACCCGCCGCAGCGCAGCGTTGCGCTGACCGACCGCTGCCCCGTACTCTGCCGAGAGCCCGGCACGCGTGGGCGCCAACCGACCGAGAGCGCGATCGAAGTAGGCGCGGCGGGCGGCGGGACCTCCTTTGACGACCACCAGCCGGTCCGGCGTGAAGACGAGTGTCGCCACCTCGCCGCGCAGCTGCTCCGCGGCACGCAGCCTCGCGCCGTTCAGCGTCGCTCGTTTCCCGGTACCGAGCTCGAGCGTCACTTCGAGGTCGAGCGGCACCCCTGCACGCTCTCCGCGCAGGGCGATCCGGGCGGCGTCGCGGCCAAAGCGCACCAGCTGCGCGTCCACTCGAGTGCGCGGCGAGAAGCCTTGGGTGCCAACGTGCAGCGATTCGAGCAGGTTCGTCTTGCCGGCGCCGTTGGGCCCCGTCACGAGCACGAGCCCCGGCGCCAGCTCCAAGTCGAGCTTCGCGTAGGAACGAAAGTCCCGGAGAGAAGCCGCGGCGACGATCAGCCGGCTACTGAGGCACCGCTGGCGATGCCGATCTCAGGACGCTTGGGCTTCGCCCAGGCGTCCGTCTGAAATGGCCGGTCGATTCGCTGGATCACGCCTACCCCGCCAAACGTATGGGCATGATCAGGTACAGGAAGTCGTCGCTCTCGCCCTGAACCAGGCCCGGGCGCAAGGGGCTGATCAGTTTGAGGCGCGCCTGCTCTCCGACCACGGACTCGACGCCGTCGCGAAGGAACTCCGCATTGAAGCCGATCTCGAGCGGCTCCCCGCTGAAGGCCGCCGGCAGCGACTCCCGCGCCTCGCCGACGTCCTGGGTCTGCGCCGAGACGGTCAGCTCGCCGTCGGCAAAGCGGAGCCGCAACGGCGAGTTGCGTTGCGCCATCACCGCAACGCGGCGAACCACGTCCAGGAGCTCGTCGCGGGGTAGCGAGATCTCGTGGTCGAAGGACTCGGGGACAAGCTGCTTGTAGTTCGGGAATTGGCCGTCGATGCGGCGAGTGGTCAGCCAGGCGTCGCCGGTGGCGAAGACGACCTGGTTCTCGTGCACTCCGAGCTCGATCCTCTCGCCGGCCTGCGCGATACGAGTCAGCTCGCCGAGCGCGCGCGCCGGCACGATCGCCTCGAGCTCCAACACCGTGCCCTCGAGCGGCGTCTCCTTGACCGACAACCGATAGGAGTCGGTCGCGGCCATCACGAGCTTCCCCGGCTCGAAGCGCATCAGGACACCGGTCAGCACCGGGCGGGACTCGTCCCGTGAGGCGGAGCGGCTGACTCGCGCCACCGTCTCCAAGAAGCTCTCGCGCTCGATCTCATGCCGCTCCACCGCCTCCGCCTCCGGGAGCCGGGGAAAGTCCTCGGCGTTGTAGGTGTGCAGCCGGTAGGTCGCCGTACCGCAGCGGATCTCGACCGCTGCTTCCTCGAGCTTGTGCTCGATCACCACCTCGGAGTCGGGCAGGAGCCGCGCGAGCTCGAGCAGCAGCCTTCCCGGCACGACCACCGAGCCATCGGAGCCGACCTGAGCCTCCAGCGAGGTGCGCAACGAGAGCTCCATGTCGGTCGCAGCGAGATTGAGCTTCCCATCCACCGCCTCGAGGAGGATCCCTGCGAGGATCTGCACCGTCGTCCTCGTCGAGACACCGCGGGAGACGATTCCGAGCGCCCTTGTCAGCTCGTCTCGCGAGCAAACCGCCTTGAGAGCTCCCTGTGCGACCACAGCTTCTATTTCCATCATTTATGAAATTCTTTTGTCGTAGTCATAGAGAGTGTGGAGACCGGGGATGACGCCCCGAATCGGCTCTCGCAGGGGGTTTGCGCTGTGGGCGCGAGTTGGGGGCAAAGTGGGCTTGTCTACAGGGGCCACGGCCGGTGGTGAATCGCTCCACAGTTTCACCTCGCCTGCTTGATGCGCGCGGTCAACTCTTGCACCAGGTTGTACACAGAGCGGTCCTCGCGAATCATGCGCGCGATCTTCGAGGTTGCGTGGATGACCGTGGTGTGGTCGCGCCCGCCGAACTGTTTGCCGATCTTCGGCAGCGAGGAGTCGGTCAGCTCGCGTGAGAGGTACATCGCGACCTGGCGCGGATAGACGATGTTCTGCGAGCGTCTGTCGCCGCAGAGTTCCTGCAGCGAGAGGCTGAAGCGCTCGGAGACGAGCTCCTGGATCCGCTCGATCGTCACCTGCCGGACCTCGCCCTGGGGGAAGACATCCCTGAGTACGTCCTGGGCGAGATCGTCGGTCATCGGCCGGCCTGTCAGCGACGAGAAGGCGACCACGCGCGTAAGCGCACCTTCGAGCTCGCGAATGTTGGAGGAGATGCGCCCGGCGATGAACTCGAGCACCTTGGGGTCGGGCACGTGGATGCGGTCGGTCTTGACCTTCTTGCGCAGGATCGCGATTCGCGTCTCCAGGTCGGGCGGCTGGATGTCGGTGATCAGGCCCCACTCGAAGCGAGAGCGCAGCCGCTCCTCGAGGGTCGAGATCTCCTTCGGCGGGCGGTCCGACGAGATCACGATCTGGCCGCCTGCCTCGTAGATCGAGTTGAAGGTGTGGAAGAACTCCTCCTGGATCCGCTCCTTGTGCTCGAAGAACTGGATGTCGTCGATCAGGAGCAGGTCGTAGGTGCGGTAGCGCTGCTTGAAGCCTTCGATGCGCTTGTCGCGCAGGGCGTTGATGAAGTCGTTCATGAAGGTCTCGCTTGTCACGTAACGCACCGAGAGCTCGCCTTGGTGCTCGGTCACGTACTGGGCGACCGCCTGCAGGAGGTGGGTCTTCCCGAGCCCGGTGCCTCCGTAGATGAAGAGGGGGTTGTACGCCTGCGCCGGCGCCTCCGCGACGGCGAGCGCGGCCGCGTGCGCGAAGCGGTTCGACGAGCCGATCACGAACGAGTCGAAGGTGTATTTCGGGTTGAGCCCCACCCCGGGGGACTCGCGCCGGGGGGCCTCGGCCGGTGCAGCGGGCTCTCCTGCGACCTCCTTGACGGCGAGCTGGACCTGCCGCTCGCGACCGGTCGCGTCGCCCACCGCAGCGCGGATCAGGCCGATGAAATGGCCCTCGATCCAGTCGCGCGTGAAGTCGTTCGGAACGGCGAGCACGAACTCGTCGTCGTTGAGCTCTAGTCCCTCCACGTGGTTGAACCACGTGCGGTACGTCGTCTCGTTGAGGGCGCCTCTGAGCCGACCAGAAACCTCGCTCCAAAGCACTTCCGCAGTCAGCTCGATTGAGGGCTCCACCCCGGCGGCCGCACTCCTTGTCGAGGAACGAACGAGTGGCGAGCATAGCAGCGTCCGGGCAGCGCCACAACACGAGCTCATTTGTTGTCATGGTAGACAAAAACAAGCCGATTTGCAGGGAAAACCACGCCCTCCACACAGACATCCACAGGTGTGGACGGTGCTGCCGGTCGAGGCGACGCTTGCATCGTCCGGAGCGGCTCCCCCGCCTCGTTTCGGCGTGCGCTTGTGACCCCTCGCCCCTCGTCTATACTGCCCGGACGCCGCCCCCAGAGCGGGCGGTTCTTCTTCTCTCTTCGACTCGTGAAGCGAACCTACCAGCCCAACGTGCGCAGGCGGAAGCGGAGGCACGGCTTCCGCGCCCGCATGGCCACCCGTGCCGGCCGCGCGATCCTCAAGCGGCGCCGGGCGAGGGGCCGCAAGCGTCTCTCGGCCTGAGCTCGCTGGACGCGCGCGTGCAACGCCGCCACCGCCTCTCACGCTCGCGCGATTTCGACGCTGTCTACCGGCACGGGCGGTCAGTCTCTACTCGCTTCCTCGTCCTGTACTGGTTTCCGCGCGAGGAGGATGGCCAGGGCCCGCGCCTCGGGCTCGCGGTACCGAAGGCTGTCGGCCCGGCGGTCGTTCGCAACCGGCTGAAGCGCCAGCTGCGGGAGGTCTTCCGAGCGCGCCTGCCCGAGCTGCCGCAGGATCAGGACTACGTGCTCGTCGTGCGGCCGGGGCTTGCCGAGGCGGTCGAGGCGCGGGGGTTCGACTGGCTCGGCGAGCGCGTCGAGGAGATCCTGGGGAAGGCCGCGGCGTGAGGTACGCACTCCGCGCTCCGGCCTACGCCGGGATGGCCCTCGTCTACGCCTACCGCTGGACCTTCGGCGTCCTCTGGGGCGGCTCGTGCAAGTACCACCCGAGCTGTTCGCAGTACGCGCTCGACGCTCTGCGCCACTACGGATTGTTGCGCGGCTCGGTGCTGGCCGGCTGGCGCTTGCTGCGTTGCAACCCGTGGAGTCACGGCGGGGTCGATTACGCGGAACAGCAGAGGCTCTTTCGATGATCCTGCTGATCCTGCTCTCGCCGCTGACGCCGCTCGAGGACATCCTCCGCAACGTTCTCGACTGGCTTCACGGCACCGTCGGCCTGCCCTGGGCGTGGTCGATCGTGGCCCTGACGGTGATGGTCCGGCTGCTGCTCGTGCCGCTCACGGTTCGCCAGATCCACTCGATGCAGAACCTTCAGCGGCACGCGCCGCAGATGAAGGAGATTCAGAAGAAGTACAAGACCGACAAGAAGCGGCAGCAGGAAGAGCTGATGAAGTTCTATCGGGAGAACCAGATCAACCCGGCCGCCTCGTGTCTCCCGCTCCTGGCGCAGTTCCCGGTGTTCATCGCGCTCTATTTCGTCCTACGGGAGTTCTCCAAGCACCCGCCGGGCGGCGACCTCTCGTGGCTGGGGCACCACTTCGTCCCGGACATCACCGCACATGCAAACGCGCACTGGTCGGGCTACCTGCTGCTCGCGATCTACGTGATCAGCCAGCTCGTCTCGACGATGTTGATGTCGAGCACGATGGACAAGTCGCAGCGGATCCTGCTGATGATCATGCCGGTCGTCTTCGTCACGTTCCTGCTCAATTTTCCGGTCGGGCTCGTCATCTACTGGGTGACCACGAACCTCTGGACGGTCGGGCAGGGCCTGATCACGCGGCGCCTGATGCCGAAACCCCAGCCGCCGGAGAAGCGCACGTCTCGGACGGCTCCGCAGGAGGTAGAGGCCGAGGCGCCGGCCCTTGAGCCCGCCGAGCCTGCGCCCGTGCCCGCAGCGACCGCGCAGCCGCGCCGGGTCAAGCGCAAGAAGAAGAAGGCGAGGCGATGAGCGAGGCTCTGCAGGTCGAGGCGACGGGGGAGACCGTCGGCGAGGCGAAGTGGTCGGCCCTGCGCGAGCTCGAGAAGCTCCAGCCGGGGATCGACAAGGCTGCGGTTCGATTCCAGGTCGTCTCCGAGGGTGAGCGGGGCCTGCTCGGCGTCGGCTACGCACCGGCGCGGGTGATCGCGAGCGTCGACGTCTCGGCGGTGGCGGTCGAGTCTCCGAAGCCGGCGAGCGTGGGCGAGAGCGCCGACGTGGCGGAGGTGCGCGATGTCCTCGAGCGGATCCTCGAGGCGATCGGGGTGCGGGCGCGGATCGAGCTCGTTGAGGAGGAAGAGACCCTGACCGCGACCTTCGTCGGTCGTGAGCTCGGCCTCGTGATCGGCAAGCACGGGCAGACCATCGACGCGATCCAGTATCTGGTAAACGCGATCGTCTGGCGCAATCGCGGAGACGAGCGCAAGCCGGTGGTCGTGGATGCGGCCGGCTATCGCGCGCGGCGGCAGGCGAGCCTCGACGCCCTGGCGACTCGCAACGCCGAGGAGGCGGTGTCTTCGGGCGAATCGGTGGAGCTGGAGCCGATGACGGCGGTCGAGCGCAAGGTCATCCACGTTTGCCTGCAGGACTTCCCGGGTGTGAGCACGCGGAGCGAGGGCACCGAGCCCAACCGCTTCGTCGTGATCGACCCCGCTTGACCGACCCGCTGCTCGAGCGCTGGCTCGAGGCCCTGGTCGCCATTCCTGGGCTGACCGCGGTACGCGATCCAGCCGAGTCGCGGCGCGTGCATCTCGACGACAGCCTGGTTGCGCTTCCGGTCGTCGACCGCTTCGCTGGGCCGATCGTGGACGTGGGCTCCGGCGGTGGCGCACCGGGGATCCCGCTCGCAGCGGCCCTACCCGGACGCGAGGTGACATTGCTGGAATCGAGCCGGCGCAAGTGCGATTTCCTCGAGCGCTGGGCCCCCGAGCTGCCGAACCTGCGCGTCGTTTGCGGGCGGGCGGAGGAGCAGCCGGTGGACGCCTTCGGCGTGGCGCTTGCGAAGGCGCTCGCGCCGCCGCCCGTCGCGGCCGAGTGGTGCCTGCCTCTCGTCGCCGCGGGAGGAGCCGCGGTGCTCTTCGTAGGCCCAAGCGCCGAGGCAGGGCCGGTGGCCGCAGTCGCGGCGCAGCTGGCCGCCGAGCTTGTCGAGTCGCCGCCGGGCCTGCTCGTCCTGAGCAAGCTTCGGCCCACCCCGCCCGGCTTCCCTCGCCGGCCGGGGATTGCCCGAAAACGTCCGCTCGCGTAGCTAGCGTGAGACTGTGCCCGGCCGGGTTTATGCGCTTGCGAACCAAAAGGGCGGCGTCGGCAAGACGACGACGGCGGTGAACCTCGCCGCTTGCCTCGCGGAGGCCGGCGAGAAGACGCTTGTCGTCGATCTCGACCCGCAGGCGAACGCCACCTCCGGGCTCGGGGAACGGGCGAACGGCACCTCGTCGCTCGACCTGCTCGATGGGATTCCGCTGGCGAAGCTCGCAAAGCCCACCCGGTTCGCGCGGCTCGACCTCGTGCCCTCCCGGACGGAGCTCTCCGGCGTCGCCGTCGAGCTGGCACGCCGCTCCGACGGCGAGCGCTATCTCGCCGAGGCCCTGGCCCAGGCGGGCGAGAGCTATGCCTTCGTCTTTGTCGACTGCCCGCCCTCGCTTGGTCCGCTGACCGTCAACGCGCTCGCGGCCGCCGACCGCGTGCTCGTGCCGGTGCAAGCCGAGTACTACGCGCTCGAGGGGCTGGCCCAGCTGGTCGGCTCGGTCGAGCTCGTACGCGCGAGGCTGAACCCGAAGCTGAGCCTCGGCGGCGTGATCCTGACTATGGTCGACAGGCGGACTCGCCTCGCGGCCGACGTCTCCGCCGAGGTGCGCCGGCACTTCGGGGAGCTCGTGTTCAAGACCTCGGTGCCACGCTCGGTGCGGGTGGCCGAGGCGCCGAGCCACGGCCTGCCCGTGACAGCCTACGACCGCGACTCGGCCGGCGCCGACGCTTACTGGAAGGTGGCGATGGAGCTTGTCGGCCGTTCCTGAGAAACGACGCGGCCTCGGCAGAGGTCTTGAGCTGCTCGTCGGCGGCCCAGGCCAGCCGGAGCTCGCGCACCTGCCAGTCGAGACGATCCACCCGAACCCGCGCCAGCCGCGCAAGCGGTTCGACCACGAGGCGACGAGCGCGCTCGCAGATTCGATTCGAGCGCAGGGGCTCGTGCAGCCGGTGGTCGTGCGACCGCGCAAGGCAGGCGGCTTCGAGTTGATCGCAGGCGAGCGGCGCTGGCGCGCTGCGCGCGAGGCGGCGCTGGCGACGGTTCCCGCGCTGGTGCGCGAGGCCGACGACCGGGACACGCTCCTGCTCGGCCTCGTCGAGAACGTGGCACGGGAACAGCTCTCCGCGGTTGAAGAGGCCCGTGCCTACGCGCTCCTGCTCGACGAGTTCGAGCTCTCGCTCGGCGATCTGGCTGAGCGGATGGGCAAAGCGAAGCCGACGGTGTCGAACCGCCTGCGGCTGCTCGAGCTTCCCGATGACGTACTCGCCCTCGTCGAGCGCGGAGACCTGACGGAGGGCCACGCGCGCGCGGTGCTCGCCGTGCCCGACCAGGACGGCCGCCGCCTCCTCGCGCGCCAGATCGTCCGCCGCGGGATGTCGGTTCGAGCCGCCGAGCGAGCCGCCAGGTGGGCAGGCGCGAAGACGAAGCCGCGCAGGGTGGCGAAGATCGATCCGCTCCTCGTCGCGCGGGCACGAAAGGCAGCTGAGCGGGCGACAGGCTTTCCGGCCCGAATCACCTCGGGCCGCCTCGAGATCGCTTTCACCGACGAGACCGAGCTCGCCGAGCTGGTCGAAGCGCTCGAGCGAATCGCGTAGTAGCCCCGTATCCAGCCGCGGCGGGGCGCCGTTGACACAGTGTCATGCTGCGCACGTGGCAAGAGAATCTCGAGTCTCTGGAGGCGATCAACCAGGACGAGCTCACGCGCGACCTCGTTCTGCGCATGTCGGCCCTCGCCCAGGCCGGCAAGCTTGGCCCGTTCCTGTTCGAGCTGGCCCACGACGCCGATCTGGACGAGCTGACGAAGGGCACGGTGGCGGAGATCGCCGAGGATCCGAACTTCCTCCTGGCGGTGGAGGAGTACCTCCAGCGCACCGAGATCGTCCACTAGCTCTATCGAGCTTGGACGTCATTCTGCACCGGCGGATCGCGCCGCCACGAAGATGACCCCTTTTGTCGCCGCGACCGACATGGCGGGCGCGGCTCAGAGACATTGTCGGAGAGCGGCGAATGGGCGATCGTGGATTCGAACCACGGACCTCCGCCTTATCAGAGCGGCGCTCTAACCAACTGAGCTAATCGCCCGGGGCGGAGCAGTGTAGCCGCCCCCGCTCAAGGGATGTGGGCCCGTCTCGCCGCTGCCGATGACGTGTCCAGAACTGCGGCTATGAAGATCGGCGACCTCGTCCTCTATTTGGGTCGGCACTACTACTTGCGTGGTCTCGACCCCATGAGCGTGCCTAACCGGCAGGCGTTCCTCGAGGACGCCCTCACCGGCGAGGAGCGCACTGCACCGGTCGAGGAAATCGAGCCGGGACCGGGCAACGGGCGCTTCGGGCCGACGCGAGTTTGACCCGGTACCCTCTGGCTATGATCGAGCCGAGGACGACGCCTGATGCATGAGATGGTCATCTACGGCGTGAGCTTCGATCTCGTCGGCAAACAGCCGATCGTCCTGCTCAAGACCGCCGACGGGAACAAGTTCTTGCCGATCTGGATCGGCCACCCGGAGGCCGCCGCGATCCTGATGAAGCTTCAGGGCGCATCGACGCCGCGGCCGATGACTCACGACCTGGTCACCGACATGCTCGGCCAGCTCGACGCGCAGGTCGTTCGCATCACCGTGACCGAGCTGAAGGAGAACACCTTCTACGCGAGCATCACGGTGCAGCAGAACGGCTCCGAGATCGAGATCGACTCGCGGCCATCGGATGCGATCGCCCTGGCCGTCCGCGCCGAGGCGCCGATCTTTGTGGCCGAAGAGGTGATCGAGGAGTCGGCGATCGAGTTCGAGGGCGAGGACGTGAACGAGGAGGAGATCGTCTCCGAGTTCAAGCAGTTTCTGGACAGTGTCACCCCGGACGAGTTCGCCGCCGCCGAGGGCGAGGAAGAAGAGAGCTAGCCGCCGGGCTCGCCGCGATCGACCTCGCGCTTCGTCAGGCCGAGGATCTGCTCGAACAGCTCATTCAGGCCCTCCGCCGAGAGCGGGCCCCGGTTTGCGCGCGCGAGGTACTGCAGCATCCACTCCTCGCGCTCGGGATCGACGAACGACATCCCGCGTGACTCCTTGTAGCCCTTGAGGCGGGCCACCAGCTTCAACCGCGCGTTGATCGCCTCCACGATCGCTCGGTCGTTGTCGGAGATCTGCTCTCGTAACTGGCGGATGAGGGGGTCTTGTTCGCTCACGGCCTTCCTTCCAGCTTGACGTAAACCGGCTTTGCGTTGCCGTGCATGCTCAGCACGCGGTACGGATACGTGATGCGGGCGGTCACCGGATCGCCGAGTGCCGGGGTTTCTTCGCGCGCGTAGACGTAGATACCGCGACGGCGCTCGACGACGCGCAGGATTCGCAGCGCGTAGCCGGTGCTCGAGCGCGGCCCGAGCGCGATCACGACCACCTGGTCGCGGTCCCAGTTGTGGGGAGGCGGTTTCGGCGCGCGGCCGGGCATCGTTGCCTCGAGCAAGCGCACGAACGGCGCGCGCGAGTGGTAGACGGCGGTCACTTTGCGGGTGAACTCAATCGTGCCGAGCTGCCGTGTGAGGTCGGTCCAGGCAACCGGCTCGGCCGCGCCGGTCCAGGCCTGCGTGTACAAGAGCCACCCTCCAGCCGCGAGCACGACGACGACGACGGCGACAAGCGCTGCCCTAGAGGCGGCCCTGAGATGACGCCGATCGGTTCGACCGGACACGTCAGACGGAGGCACGGGCATGGCCCGCGCATCCTGACGGCGACGGGGACGACCAGCACGACCTTGCGGCCGCGGGGCCCGCGCTCGCCGCAGCTCGCTCCAGACCTAGTGGGCGAACGCCACGGTCAGCGCGAGGGCGTTGAACGACGCGTGCATGAGCATTCCGGGGTAGATGCTCCCGGTGCGCAGGCGCAGGAGAGCGACGGCGAGGCCGAAGAGGAAGAGCGCCGCGAAGCCGTTCACGAGCCCATGCGCCGCTGCGAAGGCGACCGAGGTCCCGACGACCGCCAGCACGCTGCCGAAGCGGCCGAGCAGGGCGAAGCCCACGCCGCGGAAAGTCAGCTCCTCGACGATCGGCGCGACCACGACGACGACCGCGGCGTTCAGCGCGAACGGCACCGCCCGGTCAGGCTCCCAGCGGGGTGGCTCCAGCCCCTGCTCCCGGGTCGCGTGCAGTAGCGACTCGAGCAGGGCTTCGGCGATCAGCAGCGCGATGAGGATCGCAAGGGCAAGGCTGAGCGCGCGTCGCCACGACGCCGGGGGGCGGAGGCCGAGCTCTGCTTGCGGCAATCCGTGGGCGATCCAGAGCACGATCGCCAGCGTGATCGCGTAGAAGATCACGCCGCTCGCCGCGGTGCCGTACTGGTAGAGCGTGTCGGCCGGCGGCTTGCCTTCCGTGAAGCGGCTCGCGTAGTTCAGCGCGGCGAGGGCTCCGACGAGCGCGAGCCAGCCGGCGAGCTTGCCGCTCACGTTTCGAGCACCGCGCCGCGCTCAGCCAAACGCATCCGGATGCAGGATCCGGGCGATCTCGGTGAGCGCCACGCCGACTCCGGGCCCCGGGACGGTCGCCGTTCCCGAGACGACGTCGAAGCGTCCCTTCCGAATCGCGGCCAGTCGCCTCGTCGCCTGCTGGGCGCGGAGGCCGGCGAGCGACCGGCCGCTGTCGGAGGTAGCGAGGTAGACCTGTGGCTGGAGCTGGACGAGGCGGCGGAGTGGAAACGGCCCCGGCTCTGGGCTCGGTCCGGCGACGCTCTCCCCGTGCGCCTCTCGGATCAGGTCGCCCAGCAGGCTTCGGGTCGGCACCGTCGAGAAATCACCCGTGTCGACGAACGCCGTCACTGTCGGGCTGCCCTTCAGCGTTGCCGCAACCTTCCGCCTCGATGCCTGGATCGCTGCCGTCACGTGGCGCGCGGCGAGCGGCTGGTTCGTCAGGAGCCCGATGTCCCCTATCGCTCGCACGACGTCGGCCAGCGAGCTGTCCGGCTCGACGTAGATCGCGGAGTGTGTGGCCGTGCGCGCCCGAGCGAGGTCGAGCGGGTCGGTGTCGCTTGAGGCGACGATCAGGTCGGGATGCGCACGGCGGATCTCGCCCACGAGCGGCAGGCCGACGAGCGAGTCGTTCACCATGACCGCACGCCGCTCGAGCCCAAGCGCCCTGAGGATTCGCCGTGGGCCGGCCCCCAGCGGCACGATCCGTCGCGGGACGGCGCTGACCACGGCGGGCCGGTCGCCGGCGCCCTGCACGGTGACGGGGTAGACGTTCACGAGCGAGCCGGTCGGCTCCGCGCGTTCGCCGCAGGCCGTTCCGGCCAGAAGCAGTAGCGCCCCGGCGAGGACAAGCGGGATTCTCATGCCACCCATTGCCACAGGGCCCATTGCACCACGGAGACGCCGAGCAGGAGCGAGCTGACCGCCACGATCGCGGTGTGTGCCCGCGGGCGGCCGCCGAGGGAGGCCAGCGCGAGGAAGATGGGGAAAATCGTCAAGCCGAACCGCGGCAGCGAGAGCAGCGGCCAGCGTTCGCTCGGCACGCTCAGCGGGATCGCGAGGCTGAGCGCGGCGAAGAGGCCGTACGGCGCGCCGAAGCGTCTCCAGGCGATCACGGTCAGCACCGAGAAGAGGACGAGGAAGGCGAGGCATTCGAGATTGAGGGTCGCGGCGCGGATCGGGTCGGTGTCCTGCACCGCCGTCCAGTAGACGTGCGTGTGCGAGCCGGAGGCAAGCTGCTCGACCCCGGCCCAGCCCGCCCGGAGACCGTCCCAGATCCCGCCCAGCGGCCCGGCCGGCGAGAGGTGCCGGCTCCACAGCCTCTGCGCGTGGGCGAAGGCCCACGGGTCGCCTTCGGCCCGCCAGAGGTAGAGCGGGTAGGCGGCGAAGAGCAACGGCGCGAGAGCGAGCGAGGCCAGGGCCCGAGTCCGCCGCCGTTCTCGCCACGCGAGCAGCGCGAGCGCCGGTAACAGCGCGAACCCCGTCGGCCTGGTCAGGAGCACCAGCCCAGCGACGACTCCTGCTGCGGGAAACCGCCCGCGCTCAGCGAGCACGAATGCTGCCAAGGTGAGCAGGAGGTACAGCGATTCGCTGTAGACGGCTTGGAGGAAGAGCGCGAACGGGAAGAGCGCCAGGTAGAGAACGGCCCGCCTCGCGCCGTCCGCGCCGAGCCGCTCCTCCGCGACCCGGTGCAGAAGGAAGAACGAGCCGAGTGCGGCTGCGAGCGAGACGAGGATCCCGGCAAGGACGTAGTGGCCGAAGAGGGCGCGGCCGACCACCGCAACCGTCCCGGGGTAGAGCGGGTAGAAGGCCGAAGCCGCCCCGGTCGCCGCGTCGTATCCGTGTTGTGCGATCCGCAGGAACCAGACGCTGTCCCAGCGAGCCCAGACGTCGGTGACGGCGCCGAGGTCGTGGGTGACGGACGGGTCGTCCCAGCGCGCCGCGCGCGGGTGCCGGTTGGGCACGAAGACGAAGAGCGAGAAGAGCGCCGCCGCCCAGATCGCCCCTCGTGTCCAGAGGAAGATCTCGGGCACGGGGTTCCAGGCACGGGGCAGCCGCAGCTCGCGGCGCGCCGTCCGCGGCTCACGAACTCGTTGACCGGCGGACACGGCGCGCGATGATACTCGGATGGTGCAGCGCCACTTCACTCCGGACGAGGCCAACGAGCGGCTCGCCGAGGTGCGCCCCCTGGCCGAGGCGCTGGTGGCGCATCGGCGCGCACTGCTGCTGGCGACCGCGAAGCGGGCGCGCCTCGTCTCCCGGATCGCCGGCAACGGCGGCGACTTCGACCCGCAGGAACCGCGCGAGCTCGAGGAGCAGATCGAACGGGAGGCGGAGGCGGTCGGCCAGGCCGCCGAGCGGCTCGAGCGCCTGGGTGTGCTCGTCAAGGATGCCGATCGCGGGCTGGTGGACTTCCCCGCGATCCGCGAGGACGGTGAGGAGGTGCTCCTCTGCTGGCAGGTCGGCGAGGACGAGATCGCCTACTGGCACGGGCTCGAGGAGGGCTTCGCGGGCAGGAAACCCCTGCCCCTCGACTAAGAGAGTCTCGAGTGAGAACCATCCTCCGCGTCCTGACGGCCGCACCGCAAGCGGTGCGTTAGCAACGCCATGCCGCTCTGGCAACGCATGAGCGTGTTCGGCGGCGTTCTGCTTCTGACGCTCGTCGCGGCACGCCTGGTCGACCGCCGTCTCGCGCGCCGCGACCTGCCGCCCGCGACGATGACGCGCTATCGCATCCTGCGCAAGAGCGTGCTCACGCTGATCATCTTCGTAGGGGTGCTCTCGGCGCTGCTCGTGATTCCGCAGGTGCGCGCGGTCGCCGCGGGGATCCTGGCCTCGTCTGCGGTGATCGGGATCGTGGTCGGCTTCGCGGCCCAGCGAACGATCGGGAACTTCATCGCCGGGTTGCTGATTGCCCTCGCCCAGCCGATTCGGCTGGGCGACTACGTCGAGACCGACGGCCTGACCGGCGTGGTCGAGGAAATCGGCCTCACCTACACCTTCATCCGAACGGCCGACAACGACCGGCTCGTGATCCCGAACGAGAAGATCGCCTCCGATACGATCCGCAACTCCTCCATTCGAAGCCGAAAGAAGCTTGCTCAGGTGACCGTTCCCGTTCCTCTCGATCGTGATCTCGACGCCGTCATCGGTCTCCTGCTCGAGGCCGCGGGTGACGATGCGGCGCAGGTCCGGGTCTCGGAGCTGGACGACCAGGCGCGACTGACGCTCAGCCTCTGGGCCGCGGACGAGTCCGCCGCGGAACGGCTCGAAAGTGAGCTGCGCCTGAGGGCGCACACGCGGTTGCGTGAAGCCGGGGTGTTCGCATGACGCCTCCGCCGCCTCCGCGCGGGCGCCGCCCGCGCTCGGACGACGCGGACTTCGAGAGCGTTTTACGCCGAACGAGGCGACGACGCGAACGAGGCAAGGTCAAGCGCAAGCGCCGCAAGGCGCTGTTCCTGGCGGCCTTCTTGATCGTGGTTCTCGCGGTGATCGCGTCCGGAGTGGGATCGGTGGCCGCGTTCCGCTCGAACTGCGATCTGAACAAGCTCAGGCCGGTTCAGTACGGTCAGAACTCCTTCATCTTCGCCGCCAACGGCTCGCTGCTCGGCTCGATCCCGGCAGAGCGAAACCGCACGCCGGTCGAGCTCCGGCGCGTGAGCCCCTGGATGCGGAAGGCGACCGTGGCGATCGAGGATCACCGCTTCTACAAGCACGGCGGGGTCGACTACGAGGGCATCGCCCGAGCGGCCTGGAAGGACTTGAGCGCGGGCCATGTCGTCCAGGGCGGCTCGACGATCACGCAGCAGCTGGTGCGCAACCTCTACATCTCGAAGGAGCGAACCTTCAAGCGGAAGCTCAAGGAGGCCTGCCTCGCAATCAAGCTCAGCCGCCGCTGGTCCAAAGACCGGATCCTCAAGGAGTACATGAACCAGGTCTACTACGGCAACCACGCCTACGGGGTCGAGGCTGCCGCTCAGACGTACTTCTCGAAGCATGCGAAGCAGCTGACGCTCGGCCAGGCAGCGCTCCTCGCCGGCCTGCCGCAGGCGCCCTCGGTGTACGACCCGTTGCATCGGCCCGCCGCGGCCCTCGCCCGGCGCGACAGCGTGTTGGAGGCGATGCTCGAGTACGGTGACATCTCGTCGAACCAGTTCCGGGCGGCGATCGCCCGGCGTGATCTCCGGCTCAGGCCCGGCAAGCTCTACACGCGGATCCGCGAGCCGTACTTCTTCAGCTACGTGCGCGACCAGCTGCTTGCCGAGTACGGCTCGAACACGGTTCGCGGGGGCGGGCTCCGGGTCTACACGACGATCAACCCGCGCTTCCAGGCCGCCGCGGCCAAGGCGATCAGGGACACGCTCTACCTGCGTGACGACCCTGCGGCCGCGGTCGTGTCCATCAATCCAGCCAACGGCGCGATCCGCGCGATGACGGCCGTCACGCCCGGGCGCACCGGCAACCAGTTCAACCTCGTCGCTCAGGCGCGCCGTCAGCCGGGCTCCACGTTCAAGACCTTCGTCCTGACAGCTGCGATCGAGCAGGGCATGAACCCCGACTCCACCTACTACACCTCGGCCCCGTTCCACTACCAGCCCGACCCGTACACGCCCGCGTGGGACGTCTCGACTTACGGCGGCGACTATTCGGGCTCGATCTCCGTCACGAGCGCGACGCTCGCCTCCGACAACACGGTCTATGCCCAGCTGACCCTCGACGTGGGCCCCGACGCGGTCGCACAGATGGCGCATCGGCTCGGCGTCCAGTCCGCCCTCGACGTTGTGCCTGCGATGGGCCTCGGCGCGGACGCGATCTCGCCGCTCGAGGAGGCCTCGGCATACGCGACGCTGGCTGCGGGCGGCATCTACTCGAAGCCGATGGCGATCCGGAGGGTGGTGCTCGCGAACGGCAAGGTCGACACCGACGCCGGTTGGGGCAAGCCGCAGCGGCGGCGCGCGGTCTCGGACGGCGTCGCCTACGAGGTGACCCAGATCCTGCAGGACAACATTCTCGGCGGCACCGGCGTCGGCGCCTACTTCGGGCGGCCGGCGGCGGGTAAGACGGGCACCACCGACAACCACGCTGACGCCTGGTTCTCGGGGTACGTGCCGCAGCTCGAGACCACGGTCTGGGTCGGGTATCCGCAGGGCGAGATCCCGATGGAGAACGTGCACGGGATCTCCGTCGCAGGCGGCACCTTCCCGGCGACGATCTGGCGGCTCTTCATGGAGGCGGCCCTTCAGAGCTCGCCGGCGCTCGACTGGAAGCAACCGCTGGACGCGGTCGTCTGGCGGCCGTTCACGCAGGGCCAGTACGCCTCGAGCCTCTGGACGCACTCGTACAGCGCGAGCCCCTCGACCACGCCCTCGGCGGGCGGGGCGGCGACCACGGCCCCCGCTGCGACCGGACGGACCGCGACGACTCCTCCCGTGCCCCCGCCTCCGCCCGAGCCTCCGCCGCCTCCTCCGCCCGCGCCTCCGCCCCCGCCTCCGCCTCCGCCGGAGTAACGGCGTGCGGGTGGCGCTGCGCGCCGCGCTGGTCGCGATCCCGGTCTACCTATGCGCCTGCGTCGTCCCCGACGGCGGGCTCTTCCGTGCTGCCCGCTTCCGAGACCTGCACATCTACCAGGGTTACGCGGAGAAGCTCTTGCACGGGGCGCTTCCCTACCGCGAGGTCTTGGTCGAGTACCCGCCCGGCGCCTTCACCGTCTTTCTGCCGCCGACGGCGTTCGGCTCCGGCCACTACAACGCCGCCTTCAAGGTGCTGATGGCGCTCTGCGGGGTGGCGACGATCGTGGTCGCCGCGCTCGTGCTGGCGGAGCTCGGGCTCTCGCGCCGGCGCGTCTATGCGGCCCTGATGCTGCTCGCACTCTCGCCGGTGGCGCTGGGACCGATCTCGTTGAACACCTACGACGCCTGGCCGGCGCTGCTGACGGTGCTTGCGCTCTGGCTGCTCCTCCGCGGCCGGGCGGTGCTCGGCTTCGCGGTGCTCGGGCTCGCGATCACGGCCAAGGTCTACCCGCTGGTGCTCGTGCCGCTGGCGTGCGTCTTCGTGTGGCGCCGGTCCGGTCCGCGCCAGGTGGCGATAGGGGTCGCGGCGCTATTTGTGATTGCAGCCGCCGTGGTCGCGCCCTTCGCCGTCTACGCGCCGCACGGTGTCTTCGAGAGCTTCCGCTCGCAGGCCGAGCGCGGCCTGCAGGTCGAGAGCCTCGGCGCCTCCGTCCTTCTCCTTCTTGACCGCCTCGGCCTCTACGACGCACACGTGGTTCGCACGACCGGCGTGGCCGGCCGCAATCTCGTCGGCGGCGCGGCGGACGCGGTCGCGGTCGCGAGCCTGGTGCTCGAGGCGCTCGCGGTCGCCGCCGTCTGGGCGCTGTACGCAGGCGTGCGGGATGCGCGGGCCCGACTGCCGCTCGCCTTCGCCGCCGCCGTGGCCGGCTTCATCGCGTTCACGAAGGTCTTCTCGCCGCAGTACCTCGTCTGGCTCGTGCCGCTGGTGGTTCTCGTCGGCGGTGCGGCTGGAGTCGCGGCGATCTCGCTCGCGGCGGCCGCGCTCGTCCTCGCGCAGGTGTGGTTCTTCCACTACCACGCCCTCTTCCGGGTCGAGTGGCCGGTTTGGCTCCTACTCGCCCGCGACCTGGTGCTGGTGACGCTCTACGCGGTGCTGGCCGGCGCGTTGAGCCGCTGGAAGATCAGGATCCCGTCACGCTCGAAGACGAGCCGCCACTCGGGATTGCGCCGGAGCCAGGAGAGCTGGACGGCAGTGGGCAAGGGAGCGAGCCGGTCCGCGTAGGCGGGCGCTGTCTCGTCGGCGGCGATCCAGCGTGCATCCTGGATGAAGGGGAAGCTGAGCACGCGTCTCCGAGCCGAGAGGTGCGCGCCGAGCGAGTTGGTCGCGCTGACCACGGCTGAGCCCGGGATCAGCTTCAACGCGCGAGCCGCGATCCGATCGTGCGCGGTGACCTGCGCGGCGTACGCCTGCTCCTGCTGGCCACCGGGAAAGTAGCGCCACAAGGGAATCGGCCCGAGGACGTAGTTCGAGGCGAGCCCGAGCGCGACCGCGGCGGTCGCGAGAGGTAGTGCCGCGTCTGGTCGGCGGCGAACGATCCGCGCCGCCCCGAGGATCGCGGCCGCGATCAGGACCGGGATCAGGCCGGCCGTGTAATGGAAGCGGATCGATGTCTGCGTGGTAGCTGCGGAGAGCAGGTTGACCCCGAGCTCAGGCAGCGCCGCGATCAGCACGAGCGGGGCGAGCACGACCAGGAGGCCAAGAGGCCCCACCAGGCTCGCCAGGTACCCGAGCCCGCGGCCGGTGAACGCTGTCGTCACGAGCTTCCACGGGTCGGTGATCGCGGTGTGGACGATGCCGGCGGGAGTGCTGCCGACCTCGCTGTAGCGCGTGAAGAAGCTCGAGGTGCCGGCCCGGTTGAAGTGGGGAATCACGATCTCGATCGCGATCAGCGCGAGAGCAGTCCCGGCCACGACGATGGCCGCGCCCTGTAGGCGACGCCGGTGGGCGAAGGCGTACCAGGCGCCGAGCCCGGCGACGACGAGTGCGATCTCCTCCTTCGTCGTGGCGGCGAGGAGGCCGAAGGCAGCGAACGGGAGGAGCCGGTCCTCGTCGAGGTACCAGAAGGCGAAGAGCAGCAGCGGACAGGCGATCGCCACGGGATGAAACTCGTTCAGGGTCAGCCACTGAGTGGGCGGGTAGAGGAGGTACGCGAGCGCGAAGCCCAGCGCGGCTCGCTCCGAGCCGAGGTGCTTGCGCGCGAGCCAGTAGACCGGCAGCGCCCCGAGTGCGACCGCGGCGGCCTGGCTCACGAGAAGCAGGTCAGGGCTGGCCCAAACGAGCCAGAGCGGCGCGAAGGCGGCGAGGATCGGGTCGAAGTGGGCACCGAGGCGGGAAATCTGGTCGCCGCGCAGGCTGGTGATCTGGAGCGGGTGTCCATGCGCCGTCGACCAGACCGCCTGCACCATGTTCCCGAGGTCGAACCGCCCCGTCGAGAAGGCGCGGTGCCGGAGGATCGAGAGCGCGGAAAAGCCGGCGGCGTAGGCGGTGATCGCGGTCCAGAGGAGAGCACGCATCCGCGGCGTCTTGACCGACGGGCCCCTCACGCGCGCGCCACCCGCTCGAGGAGCGCTCTCCAGCGCGCGCCGAGCACCTTCTCGCTGGCCTTTGCTTCGTAGGCTGCACGGCCGCCTTCACCGATGGCCCGAGCCAGCTCGGCGCCGGCCTGGAGCCTGCGCAGCGTGGTTGCGAGAGCGTCCGGGTCGCCCGGCGGGACGAGGAGGCCGCTCTGTTCGTGGGCGAGCAGTTCGCGCGCGGCCGGCGTGTCTGCGGTTACGAGCGGAGTTCCACAGGCGAGCGCCTGGAAGGCCTTGTTCGGAATGACCCGCTGCGCCTTGTCCGAGGTGCCGAAGATCCCGAGGGCGCAGCCGGCGCGGTGGAGCTCCTCCGGGAGCCGCTCGTATTGGAGCCACGGAACCCAGTCGACGTTGTCGGGCCGATTGCGCACGAGGTGCTCGAGCTGGCCGCTGCCGACGACTCGCAGGCGCAGCTCGGGCGCCGCCCGCGCCGCGGCGAGGATCGTCTCCAGCCCGTGCAGGGGGATCAGCTTGCCGACGAAGAGGGCCGTGAACGGCTCCTCGGGCGCCCAGCCCGGGTGGAATACGCGCTCCTCGGCGCCCACGAAGCAGACCTCGATGCGTTCTGCGGGGAGGTCGGCGAGTGCACGGAGGTGGCCGGCGCCAGCCCGCGTGTCGGCGACGACGAGGTCGGCGCTGTGGAGCGCGTGCCGGTCGATCCTTCTGAGAGCTCGCGCCGGGAGGGACCCCGGCTGGAAGCGTCCGCGGTCGGAGACAAGCGTGTCCGAGAGCGAGACGAGCGGGTTGAAGACGACCGGGCGGCCATTCGCGGCACGCCGGGCGGCGGGGAGATCGAAGTGACCGGGGTAGCCGACGACGACCACGTCGAACCTACCGTGCGGCCGTCGCAGCAGCCGGAGCTCGGCGAGTGCGAGGCGGGCGGCCGCGCCGACTCCGGCGCTCCAGTTCTGCCGTCGTCCGTCCCAGACACCCACGTTCCGCTCGACGACCTCGACGCCCGCTTTCCGCAGTGCCGAAATCACCTGCGCGTTGCGCGGGTACGAGCGCTCGTAGGTGCCGAAGTAGAGGACGCGCATCAGGCGAGAGGCGCAGCTATCCGTAGTTCAGGCACGCCCGGCCTCCTCCCCGCCGAGAGCGTATCGACCACGGGCGCACGCGTCTGCGCCGGTTTCGTGCAGAGGGTGTGACGGCTAGGAGAGGACTTCGTCGACGTGCAGCTCCGTCCGCTCTCGCGCTCCGGCTCTCTCCTCGTGCTGGCTCGTGATCAGCTCACTGATCAGCCCGAGCGAGAAGAACTGCAGCCCGACTACCACGAGCAGCACCCCGAGGATCAGAAGCGGCCGCTGCCCGATCGCGTGGCCGGCGAGCTTGACCACCGTCAGGTAGACGAGCACCCCGAAGCCGGCCGCACCGAGCGCGAGCCCGAGCCCGCCGAAGAGGTGCAGCGGCCGGTAGCGGTAGCGCCCGATGAATGAGACCGTCAGCAGGTCGAGGAACCCGCGCAGGTAGCGCTCGACGCCGTAGCGCGAGCGGCCGTGCTCGCGCGGCCGGTGGTTGACCGGCAACTCGGCGATCCGATGCCCGCGGTAGTGCGCGAGCACGGGGATGAACCGGTGCAGCTCCCCATAGAGGCGCAGGCCCCGGACGACCTCGGCGCGGTACGCCTTGAGCCCGCAGTTGAGGTCGTGCAGACGCAGGCCGGAGACCCGGCCGGTGACCCAGTTGAAGATCTTCGAGAGAACTCGGCGGCTGAGCGGGTCGCGGCGGTGGGTCTTCCAGCCGGTGACCAGGTCGAAGCCCTCGTCGAGCTTCGCCAGGAGCCGCGGTATCTCGGTCGGGTCATCCTGGAGATCGGCGTCGATCGTGACGACGATGTCGCCTTCGGCGTGCGCAAATCCGGCTGACAGCGCCGTGGCCTTGCCGAAGTTCCGGCGCAAGCGGATGACCCTCACGTTGTCGCGGGCGCTGTGCAGGCGGGTGAGCGCGGCGAACGAGCCGTCGGTCGAGCCGTCGTCGACGAAGACCACTTCCCAGGGCTGGTCGAGAGGCTGGAGCGCGGAGTCGAGCTCCTCGTAGAGGAGCGCCACCGTCCGCTCCTCGTCATGAACGGGGACGATGACCGAGATCACGGCGGCTGAGCCTATCCGCCGCGCGTACGGTATGCGGCGGTCGTGGCCGAGCTCCTGACGATCGAGGAGGCGCAGCGCCTGATTCTCGAGCGCGTGCTGCCCCTGCCGGCGGAGCGCGTTCCGCTCGATGCGGCGGCCGGCCGAGTCCTGGCCGAGGCGCCGGTCGCGGTGGTCGACCTGCCACCGTTCACGAGCTCTGCGATGGACGGGTTTGCCGTGCGCGCAGCGGACACGCCGGGAACGCTGTCGGTCGTCGCGCGGATCCCTGCGGGGAAGCCGGCCGAGCGAGAGCTTCGCTCCGGAGAGGCGATGGCGATCGCCACCGGCGGTGTCGTCCCCGAGGGCGCCGATGCCGTCGTCCCTATCGAGTATGTTGTCGAGCATGACAACGGGGTCGAGGTTCCTGAGCCCGTCGCTCCTGCCGCGAGCATCCGTCCTCGCGGCGGCGACGTGCGCGCGGGCGAGACGATCGCCGAGGCCGGAATCCGCCTCGGCCCTGCGCAACTGGGGGCGCTCGCGGCCGCGGGCGTCGCTGAGGTCGTCTGCGGGACGCAGCCGCGCGCCGCCGTCCTGGTCACGGGAACCGAGCTTCGCTTGCCTGGCGAACTGCTCCGTCCAGGCGAGGTCTACGAGGCCAACGGGCTGATTCTCGGGTCGCAGCTTGCGTCGGCGGGCTCTCGGGTCGAGCGCTTGGCGGCGGCGATGGACGATGAAGGCGTGCACCGGGAGGCGATTGCGCGCGGGCTCGATCACGACTTGCTCGTGACCTCGGGCGGCGTCTCCGTCGGGACACACGATCTCGTTCGGCGAATCGAGCGAGAGCTCGGTGTCCAGGAGGTCTTCTGGCGGGTGGCCGTCAAGCCGGGCAAGCCGATCTCGTTCGGCGCGCGTGGGTCCACGCTCGTGTTCGGGCTTCCCGGCAACCCGGTCTCGTCGCTCGTGGGCTTCGAGCTGTTCGTGCGTCCGGCCGTGCTGGCCCTCCAGGGCCACGGCGACCCGTTGCCCCGGTTCGAGCCGGGGAGGCTCGGGGTTGATGCAAGACGCAATCCGCATCGCGACGAGCTCGTCAGGGCCCGAACGCGCCCTGCTGACGACGGGGCGCTCATGCTCGACCCGCTCAGCGGCCAGGAGTCGCACATGATCGTCCGCGCGGCGGGAGCGGATGCTCTCGTCCTGCTCCCTCGCGGCGAGGGTGAATTGACGGCCGGAGCGCCGGTGCGCTTCCTCAGGCTCGGCTGAGGACGTTCAGCCCTGCTGCGCGGCCAGCGGCGCGGCCGCGAGCACCTTCGCGGGCGGCTCGAACGCGGAGCCTCCACGCGGTTCGATCCGCACGAGGCGTGCGTAGGCGATGTATCGCTGCGACGCGAAGAAGCGCGGATGACAGGCCTGGAGCTCGACCACCTCGCGGCCGTGCGAGCGCAGGACCGACAAGTCGTTCGCGTCGACGATCCTGCTTTTGAAGACGCTGTACCGGAAGGTCGCGTACGGTACCTCGAGGGTTACCTTGTCGCCGCTTCGGAGCCGCTCGATGTGCGCGAACGGCGCGAGGTACGTCGTCCGGTGGCCGGCGATGTAGACCAGCTGTCCCTCACCCGGCATGTAGGTGCGGAAGTCTCGGCCCGGGCCCTTCGTGAGCGAGTCGTGGTCGGTGCCGTTGACGAGGACCATGTTCAGGCCAAGGTGCGGCACGCGAATCCGGCCGATCGCCTGGCCGCGCGCGGAGTGGAGCCGATAGCGCCTTGCCTCGCCTGCGATCGTGGCGAGGGCGGCCTGGTTCGGGCGCACCGGCGCCGGCCGATAGTCGGCGAAGCGCCGCTCGTAGCTCTGGGACAGCTGGTGCTGCTTCCAGTGCGTATAGAGCGCGGTGAACGGGTCCTGCCATTGCCAGACGACGATCACCCACGCGAGCATGCCCAGCCCGGCCACCAGCAAGATCGTTCCGGCGATTCTCGGCAGTCGTCTCATGTTCACCCTTCCGAGGCCCTTCGCTCGCGGTCCGACGCGCGTCTCCTCGTGCTTCTAACTGTAAGCACGACGCGCCGGACGTTCTCGCGCAGGGGTCCGCGGGGCGGCAGCTCCGCGGCGCTCGGATACGGAGCGTACCGACCGGCTGCCAGAGCGGCCATCTGCCCGGCCGAGGCGAGCCAGCCGACCGCGATCACGACGGCAGGTAGCTTCACGTAGCCGGTAGCCGTGAGCTCGCCGAGGTACCAGGGTGCATCGAGGCCGACCTCGTAGCGCAGCGCGAGCGAGCCGACGAGCAGCGCCGGCCCGAGAAAGCCTGCGGCCAGGAGTGCGGCCCGAGGCCCGATTGGGCGGCTGCGGAAGTGCGGCAGCCAGAGCCAGGCGTGCAGCGAGGGGAGCAAGAAGATGAGCGCGAACGGGTTCGTCGCTACGACGAGCAGCGCTGACACAGCGAGGGCGAGCAGCGCCGCGGTCGTGCCGGCGAGCTCTTCGGTTGCCGAAACCGGCCGTCGAGGCGTTAGGCGTTCGCGCGAGACGAGCCAGCCGAGCCCGCTCAAGACGGCCAGCGCGACCAGCGCTACCACCGGCCAGTCGGTCGCCGGACCCGCGTCGAGTGGAAGCGGAACAGACGGCGCCTTCGGCCAGAAGCCGAGCAGGCCGAACAGTTCGAACAGCACCGCCACCCAGAGCCAGAAGCCGAGCCGGCTGCGGTAGCTGCGCAAGGCGGGCGCGAGCGGGATGTGCCTGCGCCGGCAGCGCGCGAAGAGATCCACGGCGGCGAGCAGGAACGGCGCGAGCGCTGCGATCAGGACCAGTTCGATCGCCCAGCCGGGCAGCACACGCGGCCCGAAGTAGACGTAGCTCGCCGTGCCGGGTGCGAGCTCTGCGCCCGAGTCGAACCAGCGCAGGAGTTGCTGCGAGGCGCGGCCAAGCTGTCCCAGCCGTACCGCATTCAGCCGCGACGGCTGGTCGGCGAAGGCAGCCAGCGGCCGCTCGCCGCCGCTCGTCAAGGTCAGCGCGGGCAGTCCGTGCGCCAGCAGCGGCCCCTGTTCGTAGAGCGTGAATGGGAAGGCGAGGTCGATCAGCTGGCCGAGCGCGCCGGGATGCGCCGGTCGGCGGCCCGCCTGCTCGAGCACGCGCAGTGCCGCTGTCTCGACGAGCCCGGGTGACGCCAGGCGGGGCACCGTCCCTGCGAGCACCAGGCGCGGCGGCCCGCGCCCGGCGAGCGCGGTGAGGTCGATTGCAGCCACGACTCGGCCGCGATGTTGCTCCGCGAAGCGCTTCGCGCCGAGCGCGCCGAAGGCTCCCCCGTCGGTGGCGACGAAGACCAGCGTGTGCAGCGGGCTCACGGGTCGTGTCCCGACCGGTGCGCCGTAGGAGCGAGCTAGCTGGATCAGGGTCGCGACTCCGGACGCATTGTTGTTGGCGCCGGGGCCGGTGCCGTCGTCGTCCCGGTGAGCCATCACGACGATCTCGTCGGGCGATCGGCCGGTCACCGTCACGAGCTGGTTCTCCAGCGTCGCCTCTCCGTGGCCCGGCAGGTTGGCGCGGAAGCGGTCGCGCTCGACTCTGAGCCCGTAGGGCGCGAGTTGCTGCCGCACGAAGTCGGCCGCGCCCGCCGCGCCGGCGGTGCCCGGCATGCGATCCGGGTAGAACCGAGCCAGCTGCGTCGCGAGCTCCAGCGCGCCGAGTCGGTCGAAGGACGGGGGCAGCGCAGGTTGGGGCGCCGGCAGCGATTCGGCCTTGTGCACGCTGAAGGCGGCAGCGAGCAGTGGGATCCCGACGAGGAGCCACGTGCCGCGATACAGGCGCCCGCTGACCGGGCGCTCGAGTGAGCCTCGGCGCGGACGTCGCCGCGCGGAACGGGGCGGGAGCGCGGCCATGCCCTGGCTATAGTAAGGAGCAGACCGACGTGCGCCGGCAGGCGCTGCCGATGCCCGACTCCTCAACCATCCTGCTCGTCGACGACGAGGACTCCGTTCAGAAGCTCCTCGCGTACCCGCTCGAACGCGATGGATTTCGCGTCGTCCAGGCCCGTGACGGCCAGGAGGCGCTCGACCGCTTCGCCGAGCAGCAGGTGGATCTCGTCGTCCTCGACGTAATGCTCCCGAAGCTCGACGGGCTCGAGGTCTGCAAGCGCTTGCGCGCGACCAGCACCGTGCCGATCATCATGCTGACCGCGCGCGACGACGAGCTCGACAAGGTGCTGGGGCTGGAGCTCGGCGCGGACGACTACATCACGAAGCCCTTTTCGATTCGCGAGTTTCGGAGCCGCGTGCGCGCCTTGCTCCGGCGAGCGACGACGACGACGACGATGGAGGCCCACGACGAGGCGATCGAGGTCGACGGACTGCGAATCGACCCCGCCAAGCGCGACGTCGAGGCGTACGGCAAGCCCGTACAGCTGACATACGTCGAGTTCGAGCTGCTGCGCACGCTCGCGTTGCATCCGGGCCGGGTCTACACGCGCGAAATGCTGTTGCAGGCGCTCTGGGGCGGCTCCGAGTACCGCGAACCGCGCACGATCGACGTCCACGTGCGCCACCTGCGTGAGAAGCTCGAGCGTAATTCCCGGGCACCCGAGTTCATCCTGACGGTTCGCGGGGTCGGCTACCGCTTCCGCCGGTGACCCGCGCCTTACGCAGCGTCGGCACTCAGCTCAGCCTCGCGCTGCTGCTCGTCGTCGCGATCGCCCTCGGAATCGTCTACGAGGCAGTCATCCCTTCGCTCCAAAAGCGGCTTGTGAGCACTCGCGTTGCGCAGCTCGAGCAGGCCGCGGCAAACCTACGCCCGCATGTGCCCCAGAGCGCGGTGTACGACCCGGACGTCGTGACGACCGCCGCGGCGAGAACGGGTGCGCGGGTGATCCTCATGCAGCGGCTGACGGACACAGCGCTGGTGATCCAGGACTCCGTTGCGGGCCAGCTCTCGAGCGACGTGGAGGACGATCCGGTTGCCGTCGCGGCGGCGAAGACGGGTCGGGCGAAACACGGCACCCTGCGCGAAGGAGACGATCACTACGCCGAGGCCGCGGTTCCCGTCCTGGACGGCGAATACGTGCTGCTGCTCCGTGATTCGGTGCAGAACCAGTTCGGCAGTGTGCACCTGGTGCAGAGGCGGTTGCTGCTCTCGGCGGGGGCTGCGCTGCTGATCGCGCTCCTGCTCGGGTACGGCGGCGCTTCGGTCTTCGCGCGGCGGATTCGCCGTCTCGAGGGTGCAGCCGACCGGATCGCGAGCGGTCGCTTCGACGAGCCGGTGCGCGACTCGGGCGGCGGGGAGCTGAGGAGGCTCGCCGAGGCGTTCGAGCGCATGCGGGTGCGGCTGGCACAGCTGGACGACGCGCGGCGGGAGTTCGTCGCGAACGCCTCGCACGAGCTGCGCACGCCGCTCTTCTCGCTGGGAGGCTTCCTCGAGTTGCTCGACGACGAGGAGCTCGACGAGCCGACGAGGCGGGAGTTCCTCGCGTCGATGCGGGAGCAGGTCGTGCGGCTGACCAAGCTTGCGTCCGACCTGCTCGACCTGACGCGCCTGGACGCGGGCCGGCTCACCGTCGAGCGTGAGCCGGTCGATCTGGCTGCCCTCGCCGACGAGCTCGCCGAGGAGTTTCGGCCGGTCGCACAGGGAACGCGGCATTCGCTTGCGGTCAGCGCGCCCGAGCCGGTGTTCGCCGACGCCGACGAGCTGCGCGTTCTTCAGATCGGGCGGATCCTCGTCGAGAACGCCTTGCGGCACACGCCGCCGGGCACGCCCGTCGAAGTCCTCGCGAGCGTCCGAGACGGTCGGGCGGTGCTCGAGGTCGAGGACGAGGGGCCGGGGATCCCCCCCGACCAGCGCGAGCAACTGTTCGAGCGCTTCTACAGACTCGACGGCACCCGGGCGTCCGGCAGCGGCCTGGGGCTGGCGATCGCGCGGCAGCTTGCAGAGCTGATGCACGGCACGATCGAGGTCGCTTCCCGAGCCGGCAGGACGGTCTTCTCGTTGACGCTTCCGCGCTCGGACGCCATCGCCGCGGAAGCGTTTCCACGGGAAAAGGCGCTTCCGGCAGGCACATAGCTACAGTTCGACGGCTTTGCGAATCGCGCCGTTTGCCGCTGTCGCCCTTGCCTGCGCTCTCGCCGGGGCGCTGCTCGCGCTGGCGCTGGCGAAGGCCGTCGGCTGGGCCGGCTCCGACTCCACGACGACGGTTTTCCGCGCCTCACCGCTCCCCCCGGCGACAGGAGCAGCCGCGCCGGCGGCGGTCGGCCCGGCGGCGAAGCCCCTCACCGGCAACGGCTTCGACTCGAAGACGATCTACGCTCGGCGCTCGCCGGGCGTCGTCACGATCGTCTCGGTCTACGGCACCGACCCGGCAACCGCGCAGAAGGCGCAAGGCTCGGGGTTCGTTGTCTCGTCCAAGGGCTACATCCTCACGAACTCGCACGTGATCACGACCGCGGGCGACGGCGAGGTCGCTCGGCCGGCGGACCGGGTCTACGTCGACTTTCAGGACCACGATCGCGTCGAGGCGAAGATCGTTGGTTGGGACGTGTTCGACGACATCGGGCTGATCCGGGTCGCCCCCTCGGCTCACGCACTCGCGCCGGTGCCGCTCGGCAACTCCGCGACCGTCACCGTCGGCGAGCCGGTCGCTGTGATCGGCAGCCCGTTTGGGAACGAGAACTCACTGGCAGTCGGTGTGGTCTCGGCCACGAAGCGCTCGGTCGACTCCCTCACCTCCGATTTCAATCTCGTGGACGCGATCCAGACCGACGCGTCGATCAACCACGGCAATTCGGGCGGTCCGCTCTTCGACGCCCGAGGACGCGTGATCGGGATCAACGCGCAGATCAACAGCGCCAGCGGCAACGCCGAGGGCGTTGGTTTCGCCGTGGCGATCAACTCCGCCAAGCGGTCGATGCAGCAGCTGATCGCCAACGGCTCGGTCTCGTACGCGTTCGTCGGCGTCGTGACCGAGGACCTAACGCCCTCGCTCGCGAAGCGATACCACTACCCGGTCGAGCGCGGCGCGGTGATCACGGAGGTGCGCAAGGGGAGCCCCGCGGCGGCTGCGGGCCTGCGTGGCGGGTCCGGCAGGGCCGAGGCGCTCGGGATCGAATTCGTTCGCGGCGGCGACGTGATCGTCGCGATCGACGGACGCACGGTCAGGAGCTCGGAGGACATGGTGCGAATCGTCACAGACTCGTTCTCGCCTGGGCAAGTTGCACGCTTCACGGTTCAGCGCGGCAACGCACGCCGTGAGATCGCGGTGCGCCTCGGCGAACGCCCGGAATCGAGCCGATGAGGCCCGAACCCGCACCCTTCGACGTCGTCCTGCGCATTCCTCCCTGGTTAGGGGCGGGGCTCCGCAGGGCAGAGGAGCTTCGATGAGCGCAAAGGGCCGCTCCGTGCGGCTGACCATTCCGGCGCGCCCGGAGTACATCACGCTGGGGCGCCTCGCCCTGACCGCGATCGCTGGGGTGCATCCGCTCACCGAGGAGACGCTGCACGATCTGAAGCTCGCCCTCACGGAGGCTTGCACCAACTCGGTCAAGCATGCCTACGAGGACGGCGGCGAGGGCACGGTCGACATCCTCTACGAGCTCCAGCCCGACCTGCTCGCCGTCGAGGTCGGCGACGCAGGCGCGGGCTTCGAGCTGTCGGACTCCGACGGCAACGGCGACGACGAGCTCTCAGAAGGCGGTCTTGGGATCGAGATCATCCGCGCCGTCACCGACGAGGTCGAGATCGCGGAGCGGGAAGGCGGCGGTTCCCGCCTGCGCTTCGTCAAGTTCCTCGCCGTCTAGCTCGACGGTTATCCTCGGCCCGGTTCCGCCCCAGACTATGCTCCAGCTCGTCAACGTCGGACAGAAGTCGCTCGTCGATTACGCGACGATCGCGACCCGCGGCCTGATGGAGGAGATCCGCCGGCTGGCGGAGCCCCTCGCGGGCAAGCGGCTCGTGCATCTGTCCGCGACCGCATACGGCGGCGGGGTGGCCGAGATCAACTACGCGCTGGTGCCGCTGATGCGGGACGCGGGCCTCGACGCCGAATGGCGGATCATCAACGGCGGCGAAGAGTTCTTCGCGGCGACGAAGACGATCCACAATGCGCTTCAGGGCGACCCGCAGGGGCTGACGAAGACCCAGGAGGAGGTCTACCGCCGCTACCAGGCGCTGAACGCGGAGGAGCTCTCGGACGACTACGACTTCGTGCTCGTTCACGACCCGCAGCCGGCGGGGATCATCGAGCATTTCCCCGACAGCGCGGCCAACTGGATCTGGCGCTGTCACATCGACCTCTCGCAGCCGAACCCGGACGTGCTGGCGTTCCTGCTCCCGTGGCTCGCGCGTCACGACGCTGCGATCTTCCACATGCCAGAGTACGTGCCGCGTGCCGACGGGATGCCCGCGTCGTACATCTGGCCCCCGGCGATCGATCCGCTCACGCCCAAGAACATGGCGCTTTCGCCCGAGGACGCGGCCTACATCGTCGACCAGTTCGGGATCGATGTGGAGCGGCCCCTCCTGACGCAGGTCTCCCGCTTCGACCCCTGGAAGGACCCGCTCGGCGTGATCGACGCCTACCGCCTGGTCAAGGCCGAACATCCCGAGGTACAGCTCGCGCTCGTCGGCTCGATGGCCCACGACGACCCGGAGGGCTGGGATTACTACAACCGCACCGTTGCGCACGCGGCCGGCGATCCGGATGTCTACATCCTCTCGAACCTGAACAACATCGGCTCGGTCGAGGTGAACGCCTTCCAGGTGCATTCGGCGGCGGTGATCCAGAAGTCGATCAAAGAGGGCTTCGGGCTGACCGTGACCGAGGCGCTCTGGAAAACGCGGCCCATGGTGGCGGGTCGGGTCGGCGGGATCGTCGCCCAGATCCAGGACGGCGAGACCGGTTGGCTCGTGGACCCCGAGTCGCCGGAGCAGTGCGCGCAGGCCTGCCTCGAGATCATGGGCGACCCGGCGACAGCTCGGCAACGTGCCCTGCGCGGCAAGGAATACGTGCGCCGCAACTTCCTGATGCCGCGCCTGCTTCGTGACTGGCTGGTGCTGCTGAACAAGCTCACGGGCAACGACACCGCCGGCGCCGAGGTGGCGACGGTCGGCGCGGGCTCTTCCGGCTAGATCAGAGGTTTTCGGCCCAGCTTTCGCCTCTCGAAACCGCTCCGGTAGTGTGGCACCGGCATGGCGGGTCGTAGGAAGCTGATTGTCGTCTCGAACCGCGGGCCTGTCACGTACGGACGCGGCGAGGGCGGCAGGCGGACCTCGAAGCGCGGTGGCGGGGGGCTCGTGACCGCGCTGCGCGGCCTCGTCTCGCACCACGACGTCACCTGGATCGCCAGCGCGATGACCGACGAGGACCGAGCCGTCCAGGCCGAGGCCGGCGGCGCCTCGATCGAGGAGCACGCGCGCGACGGCTCGCCGTTCCGGCTCCGGCTGGTCGAGCACGATGAAGCAGCCTACGACTGGTTCTACAACGTCGTCTCGAACCCGATGCTCTGGTTCGTGCAGCACTACCTCTGGGAGCTGGCCTACACGCCGCCGGTCGACCTCGCCTTCCAGCACGCTTGGGACGAGGGCTACGCGCGCGTGAACGAGCGCTTCGCCGATGCGGTGCTCGAGGAGCTCGAGCTCGAGCCCGGCGCAGCCGTGTTCTTCCACGACTACCAGCTGTACCTCGCTCCCCGCTTCGTCCGCGAGCAGGCACCCAACGCGCTGCTGGCGCACTTCGTGCACATCCCGTGGCCGCAGACCGACTACTGGCATGTCCTCCCGCCCGCGATCCGGCGAACGGTCCACGACGGGCTGCTCGCCAACGACGTGATCGGCTTCCACACGCACCGCTGGCGGCTCAACTTCCTCCGCGCAGCGACCGACCTCGCCGGTGCCTCGTGCGACTTCAGCGAGAGCACCGCCGATTTCGGCGAGCACCGGTCGCTCGTGACCGTCCATCCGATCTCGGTCGACCCGGGCGAGTTCGCCGAGCTCGCCCAAAGCGAGGAGGTGCTTGCCGCCGAGCGGGAGCTCGTCGAGCGCAGGCCGGAAAAGCTCCTGCTGCGCGTCGATCGCACGGATCCTTCGAAAAACATCGTGCGCGGCTTCCGCGCCTTCGAGCTCTACCTCGAAGCTCACCCGGAGATGCACACCCGTGTGGGGATGCTGGCGCTGCTCGACCCCTCGCGCCAGGACATCCCCGAGTACGCGGAATACCTCGGCGCGATCCAGCGCGAGGCCCGCCGGGTGAACGACCGCTTCCAGCGGAACGGCTGGATGCCGATCGAGCTCGTGATCAGGGACAACTTCGTCGGCTCGGTCGCAGCGTACAAGCAATTCGATGTGCTCTTCGTGAACGCGATCTTCGACGGCATGAACCTGATCGCGAAGGAGGCGCCGCTCGTGAACGAGCGCGACGGTGTGCTGATCCTCTCGGAGAACACCGGCGCTCATGCCGAGCTCGGCGACTGGGCGCTGAGCGTCAACCCCTTCGACGTGGCCGCCCAGGCCGAGGCGATCCACCAGGCGCTGACGATGCCGGCCGGCGAGCGGCGCGATCGGCTCGAGGCGATCAGCGAGCACGTGCGCGACCACGACGTGGTGGCCTGGATCGAGGCACAGCTGGTCGACCTCGACCGCTGCGCGGCGGGCGTTCTCTAGCTGACGTCGTCCTTCTCGACCACGGAGTAGCCGCCGCGCTGGCTGACGAGGCGCTCGACGCCGAGCTTCTCGTGGCCGGGCCTGATCAAGAACCAGCCGTCGTGCGCGCGGACGTCGCGGTACTCGTCAACGGGGACCGTCAGCTTCTCGAAGCACGCCTTGTCGCCGCACTCGCAGACCCACTGCGGCTCGGAGCCGGCCTTGAGGCTGTCCTGCAGCTGCTCGACGCGCTCGTTGACCTCGCGGAAGAGCTTTTCGTTCTCCTCGATTCGGGTCTTCCGGTCCATCGGCCCGGAGGATGCTACCCCTTCGCACTAAGATCGCCGCATGGCGCGCCAGGCCCAGGCTGCGGAGCTTCGGTCGGTCAACCCGGCGACGCTCGAGCCGGTTGGGACGGTCAGAATCTCGCCGCCCGAGGAGGTAGCCGAGGTCGTGGCGGAGGCGCGGCTGGCCGCAGAGCGCTGGGCGCAGTCGACGTTCGCGGATCGCCGCGCGCTGCTGGGGCGGGTCGCGGCCGAGCTGCTGGACGCGGCGGACGAGATCGCCGCGACGGTGACCGCTGAGACGGGCAAGCCGCTCGTCGAGTCCTATACCGCCGAGCTCTTCGTTGCGCTCGACAATCTGGTCTGGGCCGCATCGAATGCGAGCCTGGTGTTGCGGCCTGAGCGGCTTCGCCATCCGCAGCCGCACCTGCGTCACAAGCGTGGCTGGCTGCTCTACGAGCCGCTGGGCGTGATCGGTGTGATCTCTCCGTGGAACTTCCCCCTCGGGATTGCGCTGACGCAGGCGTTCTTCGCGGTCGCCGCCGGGAACGCGGTCGTCGTGAAGCCTTCCGAGCTGGCGCCGCTTTCCGGCGTCTGGGCCGAGCGGGTCTTCCGTGCCGCGGGCGTACCGGCGGGGCTCGTGCGCGTCGTCCAGGGCGGGGCCGCGACGGGTGATGCGGTCGTGCGTTCGCCCGGCGTGGGGAAGGTCGTCTTCACCGGCTCTCGAGCCACCGGCCGCCTCGTCGCGGCCGCCGCGGGCGAGCGCCTGCGGCCGGTGACGCTCGAGCTTGGGGGCAAGGACCCGATGCTCGTCTTCGAGGACGCCGACTTCGACCGGGCGGTTGCCGGCGCGGTCTGGGGCTCGTTCTCCAATTGCGGCCAGGTTTGCTCCGCGGTCGAGCGGATCTACGTCGCCAGGCCGTTGCACGAGGCGTTCGTCGAGGAGCTTGCCCGCCGCGCGCGTAGGCTGCGGATCGGCGAAGGCCGGGAGCTGCAGACGGAGCTCGGCCCGCTCGTCGCCGAGGAGCGCAGGAACCACGTCGAGGAGCTCGTGGCCGACGCGCTCTCCCGCGGGGGCGAGCTGCGCACGGGCGGGAGCCGTCCGGAGCTGGGGCTGCCGGGCTGGTTCCACGAGCCGACTGTTCTGACCGGCGTCGAGCGCGAGGCGCGGATCGAGCGCGAGGAGATCTTCGGGCCGGTGGTCACCGTTGCGCCCTTCGCCGACGAGGACGAAGCGGTGCGGCTGGCGAACGGCTCGTCGTTCGGGCTCGGTGCAAGCGTCTGGACCTCCGACCTCGAGCGCGCTCGCCGGCTGGCGCGCCGACTCGAGGCCGGCTCCGTCTGGACGAACGACGTCTCGTACTCGTACGGCACGGGCCAGGCCTCCTGGGGCGGGACGAAGGAATCCGGCTTTGGCCGGACGCACTCGAAGCACGGGCTCTACGAGCTCTCGCGCGTGAAATTCGCCGATCTCGACCGCGGCCGGGTGCCGGTGCCGTGGTGGTATCCCTACGACGAGGGTGTGCTCAGCGGCTTCCGCGGGATGGCCGGCGTGCTCTACGGCGAAGGGCTCAAGCGCAAGCTCGGGTCGGCCTGGCGCCACCGGCGCGGCCTGCTCCGGCTCGGGCGGCGGTACCTTTCCGGGTCGTGAGCGAGCTTTCGCATCTCGACGAGGCCGGCGGGGTCCGGATGGTCGACGTCGGCGGCAAGCCGCTCTCGCGTCGCCGCGCCGTGGCTCAGGCGATGCTGCGGGTGGCGCCTGAGACGGCGTCGCGGCTCTCCGAGCTGCCGAAGGGCGACGCGATCGCGGCAGCCAAGCTCGCCGGGATCATGGCGGCCAAGCGCACGAGCGAGCTGATTCCGCTCTGCCACCCGTTGCCGCTGAGCCACGTCGAGGTCAGGATCGACGTGGCCGCGGACGTCGTCGGGATCGTCGCGGCGGCCGAGACCACCGCCCAGACCGGGGTCGAGATGGAGGCGCTCGTCGCGGCGACGGTTGCCGCACTGACGATCTACGACATGGCGAAGGCGATCGACTCCTCGATGGAGCTCCACGAGGTTCGCCTGCTCGAGAAGACGAAGGAGCCGCTCGAGTGAGGGCTGCGGTGCTGACGGTCTCGGACGGCGTCGCGGAAGCGACGCGCGAGGACGAGAGCGGCGAGCTGCTTGCCGGACTGCTCCTAGCGGAGGGTTTCGAGGTCGAGCGACGGGTCGTGCCCGACGAGCGCGACGCGATCGCCGAGGCGATCGCCGAGCTCGCAGAGGCCGCTGCGGTCGTGTTGACCACCGGCGGCACTGGTCTTGCCCCGCGTGACGTCACTCCTGAGGCGACGGCGGAGGTGCTGGAACGGGTCGTGCCGGGGATCGCCGAGGCAATCCGGGCCGATTCGAGCGCCAAGACTCCGCACGCACTGCTCTCCCGCGGCATCGCCGGTGTTCGTGGCGACACGCTGGTCGTGAACCTTCCAGGCTCGCCCGGGGGCTGCCGTGACGGCTTCGAGGTGCTGCGGCCGGCGCTTGCGCACGCGGTCTCGCTCCTTGCGGGCACCCCCACCGTGCACCGGCAGACATGAGGCGGCGCTTGCGACGCCGTCGTCAGGATGCACGGGCTTCGCTCGTGCCTGCGTCTGAGATGACCGGTCGATACGTCGGTCGGCAGAAGGCGGACGCGTGACCGCGATCGCCTACCCGCGCCGGTTCTACTCGCTCGTCAAGTTCGAGCACACGATCTTCGCGCTCCCGTTCGCCTATGTCGGGGCATTCCTGGCGGTGGACGGCGTCCCGAGCGCGCACGACCTGGTCTGGATCACCGTCGCCATGGTCGGCGCCCGCTCGCTGGCGATGGGGCTGAACCGCTTGATCGACGCCGGCCTCGATGCGCGCAACCCGCGCACGGCCAGGCGCGAGCTCCCGGCAGGGCTGCTCTCGAAAACGCAGGTCGTGCTCTTCTGCGTCGGCTCCCTCGCCCTCTTCCTCGTCGCGGTCTTCCAGCTCGATCCGCTGGTGCACTGGCTCTGGCCGATCCCGGTCGCGGGTTTCGTGATCTACCCGTACCTGAAGCGCTGGACGTGGCTCTGCCACCTCTGGCTCGGCGCGGTGGATGGGCTCGCCCCGATCGGAGCCTGGGCGGCGATCACGGGGCAGCTGCCCTGGGAAGCCTGGGTGCTCGGTGGAGCCGTTGCCCTCTGGGTGGCCGGCTTCGACCTCTTCTACTCGCTGCTCGATCTTGAGATCGACCGGGAGCAGGGTCTCCAGTCGGTGGCCGTCCGCTTCGGCGAGGGCGGTGTCTTCTGGGGCGCGCGGCTCTTCCACCTCGGCACGGTGGCACTGTTGGCGGCGGTCGGCCTCGGCCTCGAGGTCGGCGCCCTCTACTGGCTCGGCGTCGCGGTCGTGGCCGGCCTGCTCGCCTACGAGCACTCGCTCGTCAGCCCCGGAGATCTGCGCCGGCTCGACACCGCCTTCTTCACCATGAACGGGGTCATCTCGGTGGCCTTCTTCGCCTTCGTGCTCGCGGACTCGCTCGCATGATCCGCGCGGCCGGGCTCGAGAAGCGCTACGGCTGGAAGCGGGTGCTGCGCGGGCTCGACTTCGAGCTTCCGCGCGGCGGGTTCCTTGTCGTCACGGGTGCGAACGGCGCGGGCAAGACAACGTTGCTCCGGCTTTGCGCCGGGCTGGCCGTGCCGACCGGGGGGACGCTCGAGGTCGAGCCGGAGCGAGGCTCGATCGGGTTCCTCGGTCACGAGCCGCTCGTCTACCGCGAGCTGACCGCGCTCGAGAACCTCGACCTTTACGGGCGGCTCTACCACGTGCCGGAGCGGCGCGAGCGGATCGGGATGCTGCTCGAGCGCTTCGGGCTCTGGGAGGAGCGCGGCGAGCGGGCCTCGGCGCTCTCGCGCGGCCAGCTGCAGCGGCTTGCGCTCTGCCGCTCGCTGCTGCACGGGCCGGAGCTGCTGATCCTCGACGAGCCGTTCGCCGGGCTCGACGCTGAGGGCTCGGAGCTGCTCGACCGGGAGCTCGCGGGAATGCGCGAGCACCGCACGATTCTCGTCGCCACGCACGACCCGGAGCGAGTGGCGGCGCTGGCGAGCGGGAGGCTCGCGCTCGCGTGCTAAGGCGTCCCTTGCGATACCGACCAGAAGAAGCCGTGCCGGCTTGGCCGGCGCGGCTGTCTAGTTACTTCTCAGATGCGGCGGTGCTGGCTCGGAAGGACCTGCGGCTCGAGCTGCGCGCCCGCGACACGTTGCCCGCGATGCTGCTCTTCGTGATCGCGATCCTCGTCGTCTTCCACTTCGCGCTTCCCTCCGGCTCCTCGCGGCTGGCCGAGCTCGGCCTGCTCTGGGTGGCGATCGTCTTCACGGCGCTGCTCGGTCTCGGCCGTGCCTTCGTCGCCGAACGGGAGCAGGGTCTCCTGGACGGGCTCGTGCTCGCGCCCGTGGACCGGAGCGCGATCTGGCTTGCGAAGGGCATCGCAACTCTCGCGTTCCTCGTGCTGGCCGAGGTGGTGGCGCTGCCGGCCTTCGCGCTCTTCTTCTCGCCGGTCGGCTGGTCGACCGTCGCGGGAGTCCTGCTGGCAGATCTCGGGATCTGCGCGGTCGGGACGATCCTCGCCGCGATGGCAGCCGCTGGGCGGGCGCGTGAGCTGCTCCTGCCGCTGCTCTTCCTCCCGCTTGCGCTGCCGATCCTGATCGGCGGCGTGGGCGCAAGCGTCGTCGGCGAGCCGGGCCGCTACCTCGGCTTCCTCGCGCTCTACGACGCGATCTTCGCGCTGCTCGCCTGGGCCTCGTTCGAGTACGTCGTCACGGAGTAACGAAGGCCGCGCTGATCTCGGCGATGCGCCGGTGATCGGTCCCGCAACAGCCGCCGACGACGTTCAGGTTGGGTAGCTGCGGTCGCAACGACTGGAGGCTCGGCGCCGTCGTTCGCCCGGACCTCCTCGAGCAGAGCGACCCCGCCGTGGTTCACATCGGCCAGCGCCTCTGCCGAGTAGCCGAGCCGCTCGCCCCAGTCGGCGCTCGCCCGCCAGGTCGGCGTGTCGAGGACGATGCCGACGCCGCGCTTGCGGGCGATCTCGAGGTAGGGCCTGTAGTACGCGCGGAGCGTCTCGACTCCCTCTGTCTGGTCCAGCAGCACGAACGAGGCGAAATGCGGTAGGTCGAGGCCGGCCTCGAAGATGAGCGTCGTCTCCATCCCGCCGTCGGTGAGATACGTCTCGCCCTCGAGCTGCGGAAGTCGCTCGCGTTAACGCGCCTGCTGGCCGGCCGTCATGTCGTCGCGGGGACGGGCTCGGTGCGGCGCGCCAGGCGGCGCTGCTCGAGCTCGTCCGGCCACATCGCGATCAGCGAGCCGAAGAGGAAGACGAAACCCGCGAGCCAGACGAAGTCGACCAGCGGGTTGACGAGCACCTTGAGCACGACCGAGCCGTCGCCGTTGAACTGCTCGCCGATCAGGAACAGGTCCTCGGCGCGGAGCCAGTCGGTGCGGATCGCGACCTCCTTCGAGTCCTGCCCCTCGACTGGGTAGACGTTCTTGCCCGTCGCGTAGACGCCGAGGTCCTTGCCGCCGCGCGAGACCGCCACCCGCGCGCGAACCTCGGTCCTGTTCGGCCCCTTGCGCGCGAAGGCGCCGACGTAGGCGAGGTGGTAGCCGCGGATCGTCATCGACTCGCCGGGCTTCAGCTGCCGCACCTTCGTCGAGCCGTACGCGCCGCCGGCGACGCCGAGGGCGAGCAGAACGATCGCGGCGTGGACGATGTAGCCGCCGTAGCGGCGGCGGTTGCGCCCGACGAGCGACGAGAACGCGCTCGGCCAACTGGGCGCCCCGAGCGCCTTGCGGGCTCTCGTGCCGCGGATGAACTCGAGCGCGATCGTCATCAGCACGAAGGCGCAGAAGGTGTAGGCGACGAGGGCCGGGAGGCTCGAGCCTGCGCCCAGCGCGAGGAGGAGCGCCCCGGTCACGAAGGCCACGGTGGCCGGCCAGATCAGGCTCGCCCCCAGCGCGCGCAGCGAGCTGCGCCGCCAGGCTATGAGCGGGCCGATTCCCATCAGCAGCAGCAACGGCAGCCCGAGCACGCGCAGGAAGAAGTTGAAGTAGGGCGCGCCGACGGTGATCGGCTCCCCGCGCACCGCCTCCGAGAGGAGTGGGAAGGCGACCCCCCAGAGCACGGTCAGCGTGAAGGCGACGAGGAGCAGGTTGTTGTAGAGGAACGCCGCCTCGCGCGAGGCCAGCGACTCGAGTCGCGTCGTCGTGCGCAGCAGCGGGAGCCGCCAGAAGATGAGCGCCGTCGAGAAGGCGGCGACGAGCGCGATGAAGCCGAGGAACCAGGGGCCGATCGAGGACTGCGTGAAGCTGTGGATCGAGCTGATCACGCCGCTCCTGGTGAGGAAGGTGCCGAAGAGCGAGAGGCAGAAGGCGAGCGAGACGAGCACCGCGTTCCAGACGCGCAGCATGTTCTTCTTCTCCTGCACCATCACCGAGTGGAGGAAGGCCGTCGCGGCGAGCCAGGGCATCAGGGCCGCGTTCTCGACCGGGTCCCAGGCGTAGTAGCCACCCCAGCCGACCTCCTCGTAGGCCCACTTGGCGCCGAGCAGGATCCCGATTCCGAGCGCCGTCCAGGCGAGCAGCGTCCAGCGCCGCGTGACGATGATCCAGCGCTCGTCCACACGGCCGGAGAGGAGCGCCGCTGCGGCGAAAGTGAACGGAATCGTGAGCCCGACGTAGCCGAGGTAGAGCAGCGGCGGGTGGATCATCATGTAGGGGTTCTGCAGGCTCGGCACGAGCCCGGCGCCGTCGGCCGGGGCCGCCTGCCGGGCGAAGGGGCTGGCCACGAAGACAAGCAGCAGCGCGAAGAAGCTCGCGACGCCGCCGAGCACGGCCACCGTCCAGGGCAGCAGGCGGCGGATCAGGTCGCGGTTGAGGGCGACTGCCAGCGAGCCGAGCCCGGTCAGGACGAGCAGCCAAAGCAGGAGCGAGCCCTCCTGGCCGCCCCAGAAGGCGCTGAACGAGTACGGGAACGGGAGCTTGCGGCTCGAGTGCTCAGCCACGTAGGTGAACGAGAAGTCGCGGGCGTGCAGCGCCTGCAGGAGCACGAGCGCGGCGACCGCGGTCGCGCCGAAGGCGCCAAAGAGCGCATTGCGCGCCGACTCGTGCAGCCGGCGGCGTCCCTGGTGGGCGGCAACGCCGCCCGCGAGCGCCGCATAGAGCGCGAGCCCGAAGGCGACGATGAGAGCGGCGCGCCCGAGGTCGGCCACGCGGCCGAGTCTAGCGGCCGGGGGACGCGCCCGTTCTGCGATGATTCCAGCGGTTTCCCGTGCCGGCCCGCCTGCGACACATCCCGCTGCCCACGCTTGCCTGGAGTGCCGTCGCGCTCATGGCCACCGCGCTCGCGCTCGTCTTCTTCTACGCACCGATCGACGCCGACCAGGGGCTCTCCCAGAAGATCTTCTACATCCACGTGCCGATCGCCCTGACCTCGTACGCGTGCTTCGGCTGGGGCGCGGCGAAGGCGTTCCTGCACCTCTGGAAGCGGAGCCCGGGCGCCGACCTCGAGAGTTACGCGGCGATTCACCAGGGCGTGATCTTCGGCGCGCTGACGCTGGTGACCGGCTCGATCTGGGCCCGCATCTCGTGGGGCCACTGGTGGACGTGGAGCTCGAACCAGCTGGTCACGTTCCTGATCCTGTTTCTCTTCTACTCCGCCTACTTCATGCTGCGCTACTCGGTCGAGCCGGGCCCGGCTCGGGCCAACATGTGCGCCGTCTACGCGCTCTTCGGGGTCGTGCTGATCCCGGTCAGCTGGTTTTCGATCCGGCTCGCGAACGATTTCATCCACCCGACCGTCTTCACGACCGATGGCCCGCAGATGTCGGGCTCGATGTTCCTCGCCTTCTGCGCGTCGTGGGTAGGGCTCCTCGCCATGGCCGGAACGATGTACCGGGTAGAGCTCGCCGGCAAGCGGCTGGACGAGCGTCTGCGCGAGCTCAGGGAGCTCCTGGCGTGAGCACCGGCGAGAAGTACGTCGCGGCCGCGTACCTGGTCGTGTTCGTCGCGGTGCTGGCCTGGGTGGCGATCATCGGGTCGAAGCTGTCGCGGCTCGAGAGAGACGTCGACGAGCTCACCGAGCTGGCCCGGCGGCGCCTTGAGCGTGAGCCGGAGCAGGGCCGCGTCGAGGTCGGCTAGGTGCTGCTGCGCGTCGGCTCGCGCGGCTCGCGGCTCGCGCTGACGCAGGCGGAGCTGGCCGGCTCGCGCCTGCGGCGGCCCGGGCTCGAGATCGCGCTGATGCCGATCACGACCGCGGGCGACCGCGACCGGACCAGGCCGTTCGGCGAGATCGGCTCGCGCGGGGTCTTCGTGAAGGAGATCGAGGAGGCATTGCTCGAGGGGCGGATCGACGTGGCCGTGCACTCCGCGAAGGACATGACCTCCTCGGACACGGACGGGCTGGTAGTCGGCGCGTACCTGGAGCGCGAGGATCCTCGGGATGCGCTCTGCGGCGCCGCCGAGCTGCGGCCGGGAATGCGGGTCGGGACGGCGTCGGTGCGGCGGCGGGCGCAGCTGCTGGCGCTGGAACCCGAGCTCTCGATCGAGCCGCTGCGCGGGAACATCGACACCCGCCTGCGCAAACGGGGGGAGCGGGGGCTCGACGCGGTGGTGCTCGCGGCCTGCGGGCTGGACCGGCTCGGGCTCTCGGGCGAGATCGGGTTGCGCCTGGAGCCGGAGCAGATGCTGCCGGAGGCGGGCCAGGGGGCGCTGGCGCTGCAGGTGCGCGTCGGCGAGGAGGAGCTGGTCGTGGGGGCGGATGACGTCGAGACGCGCAGGCGGGTCGAGGCCGAGCGAGCGTGTGCCTTCACGATCGGCGGCGGTTGCCTGGCGCCGGTGGCTGCGTTCCACGACGGTGCGACGCTGACCGCACTCGTTGCCGCGGAGGACGGCAGCTGGGTCGAGCGGCGGAGCGGCGACGATCCGGCGGTGCTTGCCGCGGAGCTGGCGTCATTCGCCCCCGCGTGACGGAATTGGGACCAACCCGGCACACATCCGCGCGCGTGGGGGCGCTAGCGTGAATTACCCCCGGGTGGGTGGGGGTTAGGGATGGGTCCCGAGTGAAGGTGATCGTCACGCGCGCGCGGGAGCAGCTCGAGCCGCTGGCGACCCGGGTCGAGGCGCTCGGCCATGAGGTCGTTTGCTGCCCGCTGATCGAGCTCGAGCCGGTCGGGCCCGCGGAGATCGACGTCGCCGGCTACGACTGGGTGATCGTTACCAGTCCGTTCGGGGCGCGCGAGCTTCTGCGCCGCGCTCGCGGCGAGCTGCCGCCGGTGGCTGCGATCGGGCCCGGGACAGCGGCCGCTCTGCGCGAGGGTGGCGTCCAGCCGGCTTTCGTCCCGCTCGTCTCGACCCAGGAAGGCCTGGCCGCGGAGCTTCCGCGTCCCGCAGGGCGGGTCCTGTTTGCAGGCGCAGAGCGCGCGCGCCGCCACCTCGTGGACGCCCTCGGCGCCGAGTTCGTGCCGCTCTACCGCACTCGTGGGCTCCGTCCGGAGAAGCCGCTCGAAGGCGATCTGGTCGTGCTCGCGTCGGCGTCGGCGGCCGAGGCCTTGGGCGTGCTCGGGCTCGACATGCCGGCCGTCTCGATCGGGCCCGAGACGACGCGCACAGCGCGAGCCGTCGGTGTCCGCGTCGTGGAGGAGGCTTTGACGCACGATCTCGAGGGCCTCGTCGCGGCCGTGGCGCGGGCCGCGGTTTAGGCTCCCGCCGTGGTCATCACCTTCCTCTCCGACTTCGGTCTCCAAGACGACTTCGTCGGCACTTGCCATGGCGTCATGAAGCGGCTTGCGCCCGAGGTCGAGATCATCGACATCACGCACGGGATCCCGCCGCAGCACGTCCTCCAGGGAGCCCTCGTGTTGTCCAACACGCTGCCGTACATGCCGGAAGGAGTCCACCTCGCGGTGGTCGACCCGGGCGTCGGCGGGTTTCGGCGGCCGCTCGTCCTGCGAACCGCGGACGGCCGCCTGCTCGTCGGCCCTGACAACGGCCTGCTCATGCCGGCGGCCGACCGGTGCGGCGGAGTGACGGAGGCGCACGAGCTGACGAACCCGGAGTACGCGCTCGACACCGTCTCCCGCACCTTTCACGGCCGCGATCTCTTCTCGCCCGCGGCGGCTCATCTGGCGCTGGGTGTTTCTCCGCGTGAACTGGGCCCACCACTCGATTCGCAGGCGCTCGTGCGCCTGGACGTTCCCGAGCCCGAGGTGGGTCAGAACCGGATCCGCGCAGTCGTTCTCTACGTCGACCACTTCGGAAACGTGCAGCTCAACCTCAAGCGCGAGCACCTCGAGCAGGCGGCCGTGCTCCCCGGTGTCACCGTCGAGCTCGAGATCGCGCTCGACCGCTACTACGCCGTCGCCGCGCGCACCTTCGCGGATGCGCGACCGGGCGACATCATCCTCTACGAGGACGCCTACGGGAACGTCGCGATCGCGATCAGCGGCGGCAGCGCGGCGGCCCTGTTCGGTGTCGGGGCCGGACAGGAAGTGCGGATCCACCTGCGCACGCCGTGAGGAAGCAGCTCGAGCAGCAGGTCGGCCGGCGCTTCGCTCGCGTCGCGACGAACGCGGCGGTGCGGTGGCCGGCTCTCTGGCGGGTCTTCCGGCCGCTGATGCGCGCGCAGTTCGATCGCCTGGCACCGCGTTGGGACACGATGCGTGCCGATGCCCATCTGAGCTCGTTCGAGCTCGCGCTGGAGGGCGTCGAAGGGTCGCCTCGGCTGGCACTCGATCTCGGCACCGGCACCGGCGCGGCCGCCTTTGCGGTCGCGCGTCGGTTTCCCGAGGCGCAAGTGACGGGCGCCGACCTCTCGGAAGAGATGCTCGCCGAGGCGCGCGCGAAGACACCGGCGGAGCTGGCGGGCCGCGTCACCTTCGAGCAGGCCGACGCGGCCCGGCTGCCCTACGGCGACGCTTCGTTCGAGCTCGTCACGCTCGCCAACATGATCCCGTTCTTCGACGAGCTGGCTCGCGTGCTCGGACGCGGCGGCTGGGCGCTCTTCTCGTTCTCGGTCGGGCCAGAGACGCCCATCTGGGTCCCGCCGGAGCGGCTCCAGGCCGAGCTCTCGCACCGCGGTTTCTCGGATTTTGCGGAATTTCAGGCCGGGGCGGGCACGGCGCTCCTTGCCCGCAAGAAGGAGCCCGTTTAGGCTGCCTCCAAAGGACGTTCGCGGCGCGGTCACACCGGCCCGGACGTCCTTCCTTTGCAGGCGACGTGGCTACACTAGGCCACCCGCGGCGAGGTAGCTCAGTTGGTAGAGCACACGGCTGAAAACCGTGGTGTCGCCGGTTCGATTCCGGCCCTCGCCACTCCCGATCGAAGTCCGCTGCGGCTGGCGCCGCAGCATGACGACTTCAATCGGGTCATCTTCTGTCGGTCTAGGTGAGTGAGCCAACGCCGGCGAAGCCGTCGTCGGCGGCGGAGGCAGCGGCTTGGAGGCACGCGCTTGTTACCGAATTGGCTCAAAAGCCCTCGACACCAGCTGGGGTCCGACACCCAGCTCCCAGTCATCTCGGGGCAAGCTGGGACAGCCTCTCCAAAGGAACGTCGAAAACGCCGGGGAAACCGAACGCGCTAACCAGAGAGACGAGAGCCCTAACGGTGCCGCGAACGACCTACCCCGCCTTCACCGAGAGCGGCTTGAGTGCAGCATCCGCGCAGAGGCGGCCGGCACCGGCCCGTTCGACGCATCGGCGTTGCCTGTGCATCGAGGCGATTCCAGCCGCCAGCCGAGCGATGCATACGGCTCCGATTCAGGATTGGCACAGCCCACCCCTTGACACGAGCCGGAGCAACCCCGATGGTCCAGCGCTGCGATCGGCAAGACGAAACGAGCGCGATCGCCCACAGGAGGTTGCGATATGGCAACTGCGGCTGACGCGACCGGACGGCGTGACGCGCTGGTCGAGCGGCTGTTCATGAACGCGATTGGTGCATTCGATCTCTTCTCGGTCTACGTCGGCGACACTCTCGGGTTCTACCGGAGCCTCGCTGAGAAGGGTCCCTTGACGTCGGCTGAGCTCGCGGACTTGGCCGGCGCGCATGAGCGGTACGCGCGGGAGTGGCTCGAGCAACAAGCGGCGAGTGAGCTGCTTGTGGTCGAGGGGGAAGGAGAAGAGCGTCGCTTCCGGCTACCGGCGGGACACGACGAGGCTCTGCTTGATGTGTCGAGCCTCAACTACATCGCGCCGATGGCGCGGGCGGTCTTGGCTTCGATTCGTCCGATCGACGCGCTGCTCGAAGCTGTCAGGAGCGGCGGCGGTGTGCCCTATGCGGACTACGGCCACGACCTGCACGAGGCCCAGGCCGCCTTTACCCGGCCCTTGTTCGAGAACTTGCTCGGGAAGGAATGGCTGCCGTCGGTGCGGGAGATCCACGAGCGGCTTCTTGCCGATCCGGCGGCAAAGGTGGCTGATGTCGCGTGTGGCCAAGGCCGCTCGAGCATCGAGATGGCGCGCGCGTACCCGAAGATACGGGTCGAAGGAATCGACTCCGACCGGGCGTCGATCGAGCGTGCGCACGAGAACCTCACCGGGAGCGGCGTCGAAGACCGCGTCACGTTCCAGCAGCACGATGCCGCCGACGCCGAGCTTGCCGGCCAGTACGACTTGGTCACGATCTTCGAGGCGCTGCACGACATGTCGTACCCGGTCGACGTACTGCGATCAGTCCGAGGCCTGCTTTCCGACGGAGGGCTTGTGTTCATCGGCGACGAGCGCACCGAGGACACGTTTACGGCACCGGCCGGCGAAGTCGAGCGTCTCTTTTACGGGTTCAGCGTCTTTCACTGCCTGCCGGTCGGGATGGTCGGCGAGGGCGCCGCGGGGACAGGCACCGTGATCCGCGCCGACACGGTCCGCCGTTACGCGGAGGAGGCCGGCTTCTCGAGCTGCGCGGTGCTCGCTATCGATAACGACTTCTGGCGTTTTTACCTGCTGCGTCCGTAATCGTTTCCTCATGCTACGGCGAGCGACTGCGCAGCTATCAACAGGCGGATTGCGCAACGTTCGGTTCTCGCCCTAGCTCCTGACCCGGGCGGCCGAGAGTCGCTCGACCAGCCCCTCGACGAGCTCGCTCTTGAGCAGAACCTCGTCGGCGCCGGCCTCCCGTACCGCCCGATGCAGCGCCGGCGCCTCGTCGCCTGTGAGCGCGATCAGGCAGAGGTTCGGGTGATCGCGGCGCAGGCGCGCGGCCGCGGTGACGCCGTCCAGCAGCGGCATGTGAAGATCGATCACGACGGCGTCGGGGTGTAGGTCGTCCGCGAGCTCGATCGCCTCGAGCCCGTCCAGCGCTGTTCCCACCACCGCCAGTTCCGGTTGCCGGTCGATGAGCCGATGGAGCGAGTCGAGGAACGCGCTGTCGTCGTCCGCGATCAGCACGCGGATGTGAGTCTCCTCCGGCCTCGAGTTGTTCATGAGAGGGCAACGCTAGCCTTGCTGGGGTGAATGCTCAAGGAGCGCCGGAACCCGTCGCGATCATCGGGGCCGGGCTCGACCTCGGCGCGGGCCGGCGTGGGGTAGACATGGGCCCCTCGGCGATCCGGTACGCAGGGCTCGAGCCGCGGATTGAGGCGCTCGGGCGCCGCTGCCTCGACTGGGGCGACGTCACGACTGCGGTTCCCGAGGCGAGCGCGGTCGGTGACGAGCGTGTTCGCTTCCTGCCGCAGATCAAGGAGACCTGCGAGCGGATCGCGGAGCTGGTCGCGCTCGCGGTTCAGGAGGGCCACTTTCCGCTGGTGCTCGGTGGCGACCACTCGGTTGCGCTCGGCACGCTCGGCGGGCTCGCCCGAGCCTCGGGCCCGGGTGGGGTGCTCTGGCTGGACGCGCACGGTGACCTGAACCGCCCGGGCACCTCACCGAGCGGCAACGTCCATGGGATGCCCTTGGCGGCGGCGCTCGGTCTCGGCGGGCCGGAGTTCGAGAGCGAGGCGTATCCGCTGCCTGCGCTCGAGCCGCGGCGCGTTGCCCTGCTCGGCGTTCGGTCCCTCGATCCGGCGGAGCGGGAGCTGCTCGCGGAGCTCCATGCGCTCGTCTTCACGATGAGTGATCTCGACCGGACCGGAGTCGAGCCGGCGATGCGTGAGGCCCTCGAGCACGTCGCGGGCCCGGGGTTCGTGCACGTGAGCCTCGACCTGGACGTGCTCGATCCCGAGGTGGCCCCGGGGGTGGGCACGCCCGTCCGTGGCGGCCTTTCCTATCGCGAGGCCCACCTGGCAATGGAGCTCGCCTCCGAGTCGGGCCTCGTGCACTCGCTCGAGGTCGTCGAGGTCAACCCGATCCTCGACCGAGAGAATCAAACCGCGAAGCTCGCGGTCGAGCTGGTCGCGAGCGCCCTCGGCGCGCGCATTTTGTGACACCTGACGTTTGAACCCCCAGGGGTCCCCCTTGTGTTCCTGGTGCGATCAGGGTAGCCGCGGCAGCATCACACGTGGGAAACGCGACTGTGACGTAAGAGGAACTTCTCCACGGCGTCCGCGGTCTGCTCGTAGGCGTCCCAGTACACGATGTGGCCGCCGGGAACGGCGACGAGCTCGAGGCGCTCCCCCAGCACCCGCGCGTACTCGTCGAGTTGCTCCTCGCGCACCAGGCCGAACTGCTCCGCGTGCACGAGCAGAGCGGAAACGCCCAGGGCCGACGGCGGAGGCGGCTCGGTGCAGAGCTCGCTGTAAGCCGTGACCACCGCCGAGCGGCAGAACTGCCAGCGCCAATGTCCGTCCGGCGAGGGGACCAGATGCTCTCCCGCCTCCTCCTCGAGGAACTCACGCGGAGTCGGTGCCCCGCTCGCCAGCCGCGCCTCGATCGCTTCGTCGACCGAGGCGAACGAGTGGTCGAGCGCCGCCTCCTGCGCGAAGTCGAAGCCGACGTGCGGAAGGATCTGGATCGCCGGGTCGAGCAGGACGGCCGAGCTCAGCTGCTCCGGCGTTCGGGCGGCGAGCTCGAGGACGAGGCGTCCGCCGAAGCTGTGCCCGATCCAGGCGGCCTGCTTCACGCCCGCCGCGCTGAGGGTCTCGAACAGGTCGCCGAGATGCGTGCCGATATCCCATGGCGGGTCGTAGTCCGAGCGCCCGTGGCCGCGCAGGTCGGGCGCGAGGACGCGGAAATGGCGTGCGAGCCGTTCCTCGGCAAGCTTGCGAAACCGGCGGCCGTGCGCCGAGACCCCATGCAGGCAGACCAGAGGCGGACTTCCGACGTCGCCCCACTCGTGCAGATGCAGGCGCATCAGGCCCGCCCGCGCCTGTCGTCCCGGCAGACACCCTCCACCTGGGTGAGACTACCCGGCGTGCTTGGCCTGCTCTACGACATCCACGGGAACCTGCCGGCCCTCGAGACGCTGCTTGCGGAAGCCGAGGGCGAAGGCATCGATCGCTGGCTGCTGGGCGGCGACTATGGCACGCCAAGCCCGTGGCCGCTCGAAACGCTCGGGCGGTTGCGACAGCTCGAGAACGCGACCTGGATCCGGGGCAACGGCGAGCGGTGGTTGCGTGAGCCGCCCGAGGACCGACCGGACGTGATGGAGGTCTACGAGTACTTCATCCGTGGGATCCCGGAGGACGAGATCGAGTGGCTCTATCAACTCCAGCCCCAGGCGGAGCTCGACGGCATCCTCTACGTCCACGGGTCTCCGGTCTCCGACGTGGAGAGCTTCGCCCCGGAGCCGCAGGAGGACGAGGCTCTGCTGCTCGGCGGAGTCCGCGATCGCACCATCGTCTTCGGGCACAGCCACCAGCAGTTCCACCGCTCCGGGCCTGATGGGACGGAGCTGCTCAACCCCGGGAGCGTCGGCATGCCCCTCGACGGCGATCGTCGGGCGGCCTGGGCCGTTCGCGCCGAGGGCGGCGAGTTTGCGTTCCGCCGAACCGAATACGATGTGGAGCGCGCCGCGGCCGCCTATCGCACGATGGGCAGCGACTTCGGGGAGTTCGCCGCGCGGCGGATCGAGCACGGCTCCGACTGACCGGCGTCTACGCGAGCGCTGCCTCGAGCGTGATCTCGACGCTGTCGGCGAGCGCGTTCGAGACCGGGCAGCCCTGCTTCGCCTCTCCGGCGGCCGCCCGGAAGGCCTCCTCATCGATTCCGTCCACCTGGCCGCGCACTGAGAGCCGCATCGAGGTGATGCGGAATCCGCCCTCGGCCTGGGCGAGCGTCGCAACGGCGTCGGTTTGGAGCCGCGTCGGCGGATGGCCGGCCTGAGCCAGCCCGTTCGCCAGCGCCATCGAGAGGCACGTCGCGTGTGCTGCGGCGATCAACTCCTCCGGGCTCGTCTTGCCGCCCGAGTCCTCGAAGCGGGACGCGAACGTGACCTCCTGGCCGCTGATCGCTCCGCTCCCCACCTCGAACCGTCCGGAGCCGCTGCGCAAGTCTCCCTCCCACGTCGCTTGGGCATGCCGCTCAATCGCCATCGTCTGCCTCCTCCTCGCCCGATCCGGACGGCCGATAGTAGGTCTTGCCCTTCAACTCTTCCGGCAGGTGGTCCACCTCAAACCCGCGCGGGTCGTTGTGCGGGTAGATGTAGCCGGCGCCGCGGCCGAGCTTCTGCGCGCCCGGGTAGTGCGCGTCTCGCAGCGAATTCGGCGGCCGCGCCTGCCCGTGCTCACGCACGTCGGCCGCCGCCTCCCTGAGCGCGACGTAGGAGGCGTTCGATTTCGGCGCACGGGCGAGGTAGATCGCCGCCTGCGCGAGATTGAGCCGCGCCTCGGGCAGGCCGACGTGCTCGACCGCCTGCGCCGCTGCGACCGCAACCTGCAGGGCGCGTGGATCGGCGTTGCCGACGTCTTCCGAGGCGAGCACGATCATCCGGCGCGCGATGAAGCGCGCGTCCTCGCCGGCCTCGAGCATCGCAGCGAGGTAGTAGACCGAGGCGTCGGGATCGGAGCCGCGCATCGACTTGATGAAGGCCGAGATGAAGTCGTAGTGCGCATCGCCGCCCTTGTCGTAGACGAGCGGCCGCTTTCTGGAGGCGTCCTCCACCTGGGCAGTCCCGACGGCGCCTCCCTCGGCGCGGGCCGTCTGAACGGAGAGCTCGAGAATGTTGAGCGCGTTGCGGGCGTCTCCGCCCGCGCGACGGGCGATCAGCTCGACCACCTCCGGCTCGACCTCTGCCTCGATCGTCTCGGCGCCGCGCCGGACGATGACCCCGAGCTCCTCTTCGCCGAGCAGGACGAGCTCGTAGATCTGGCAGCGGGAGAGGAGGGCCGAGTTGACCTCGAAGTACGGGTTCTCGGTCGTTGCCCCGATCAGGGTCAGCAGCCCCTCCTCGACCGCGGGGAGGAGCGCATCCTGCTGCGCCTTGTTGAAGCGGTGGATCTCGTCGAGAAACAGAATCGTCCGCTGGCCGGAGCCCCCGAGCCGGTCGCGGGCGCGGGCCAGGGCTCCACGCACGTCGGCCACCGAGGCCGAGACCGCCGAGAGCTCCTCGAAGGCCGCGCCGGTCGAGGCGGCGACGATCCGGGCGAGGGTCGTCTTGCCGGTTCCGGGCGGCCCGTAAAGGATCATCGAGCCGATCCGGTCCTGCGCGATCGCCAGGCGCAGGGCGGACCCCTCGCCGAGGACCTGCTCCTGACCGACGAACTCGTCGAGGGCCTTTGGGCGCAACCGCAAGGCCAGCGGCGCCACCTCGTCCAGGCGCTCCTTGGCCGCGTCCGAGAAAAGGTCGCTCACGCTGGAAGTATGCTCCCGCCGTGACGACCGGCGGAGTGGAGGACTACACGCAGCCCGTTCTCGCGGGCGAGGGCGCGAGCGACTACGAGCGCTATCTGAGGACCGACGCGCTCCTGTCGCTCCAGAAGCGACCCGATGAGCAGGTTCACCGGGACGAGCTCCTCTTTCAGACCGTGCACCAGGCCTCGGAGCTCTGGCTGCAGCTGGCCTGGACGGAGGCGAAGGAGGCGACGCGGCTGCTCGGGCAGAAGGAGCTTGCGTCGGCCGAGCGCCTGCTTCGCCGCGCAACGGACTGCGTCGAGTACGTGATTGCCCAGCTCGACATGCTCGAGCAGATGTCGCCGTGGGAGTACCAGGAGATCCGCAAGGTGCTCGGGCACGGCAGCGGCTTCGACTCGCCCGGCTTCCGCGAGATTCGCAAGGTGACGCCCCAGCTCGGGCAGGCGTTCTCGCAGCTCTTGCGCGATGAGGGGCTGAGCGTGGTCGAGCTCTATCGCGCCGGGCGCGAGCACGAAGACCTCTACCAGCTGGCCGAGCAGCTGATCGCCTGGGACGAGCGGATCGCTCTCTGGCGGATGCGCCACTACCTCGTCGTCGCGAGAGTGATCGGCGATCAGGTGGTCGGCACCCAGGGCACCCCGGTCGAGCTGCTCGGAGGCCTGATCAAGCACCGCTTCTTCCCCGAGCTCTGGGGGGCGCGCAACCGTCTGACCCAGCTCTCGATTGAAGAAGCCGACCAAAGGGCGTAGACGGCGGCGAAGAGGGAGACGGCGACTCTGCGCGACGAGGCGAGCGAGCTGCTGCGGCAGCTGATTCGGCTCGACACGGTCAACCCGCCGGGGAACGAGACGGCTGCGGCCGAGCTCCTGCGTGACTACCTCGCCGAGAGCGGCGTCGAGAGCGAGCTCTTCGCAAAGGTGCCGGAGCGCGCGAACCTCGTCGCGCGCCTGCCCGGGAGCGGCGGCGGCCCGAGCCTGCTGCTGCTCTCGCATACCGACACCGTGGTAGCCGATGCCGCCGAATGGCAGGTCGACCCGTGGTCCGGAGAGCTCCGCGACGGCGAGATCTGGGGCCGTGGCGCGCTCGACATGAAGGGGCAGGTCGCCGCGAGCGCTGTCGCGCTGGCGACACTTGCGCGCGAGAGGTTCCGCCCCGCCGGCGACCTCGTCTTCGTGGCGGCAGCGGACGAGGAGGTGGGCGACGGGTTCGGCCTGGCCTGGCTGTGCGCGGAGCACCCGGACGCCGTCCGCACGGACTATGCGCTCAACGAGGGCGCCGGTGAGCGAATCGAGCTTCTCGGCAGGCCGTTCTACATCTGCTCGAGCGCGGAGAAGATGAGCTCGCCGTTCCGGCTGCGGGTCAACGGGCGCGCGGGGCACGCGTCGGTGCCGGGGATCGCGGACAACGCGCTCGTGAAGGCGGCGCCGCTGATCGAGAGGCTCGCGGCCTACCGTCCCGAGCTCCAGCTCGGCCCCGAGACGAGCTTGCTCGTCGAGGCCGTCGCCGGCCGGCTGCTCGAGCCCGCCGAGGCGCTCGAGCTCGCCCGCGAGGTGGATCCGACCGCGGCGGAGCTGCTCGAGCCGTTGCTCTCGCTGACCCTGTCGCCGACCACGGTCTCCGCTTCCGAGCGGCGGAACGTGATTCCGCACGTCTGTGAGGTCGGCGTCGACTGCCGCTTGCTGCCGGGGCAGACCCAGGCCGAGGTGGAGCCGTTGCTGCGCGAAGTGCTCGGCGAGGACGACTACGACTTCGAGTGGATCGAGGGCCGCGGCGGCACGCGCTCCGCGCTGGAGACGCCGCTCTGGGACGCGGTCGAGAGCTTCGTCGCGGAGATCGAGCCGGAGGCGGCCGTGCTGCCGATCTGCGTGGCCGGGTTCACCGACAGCCACTGGCTGCGTGAGGCCTTCGGAACGATCGCCTACGGCTTCTTTCCGATGCGGACGATGGACACGCAGGTGGCGGCGCGGCTGGTTCACTCGGCCGACGAGCGAATCGCGGTGGACGATCTCGAGCTCGCGGTCCGCTGCTTCCGGCACGTGGCCGTCGAGTTGACGGGCTCTCGCTAGGCTCCCGGCGATGGAGGAGAAGATCCGGCTCGGTGGGATGGCGCTCGTCAACGGCGTGCTCGTGCACGGCCCGAACTCCTGGGCCTGTGCGATCCGAACGCGTGACGGCGAGCTGAAGGTCGCATCCGGCTACAAGCGGCTCCGCGCCGCCCGGGTGGGGAACCCGCTGCTGCGTGGCCCCGCCCGGATGGCCGAGGTGTTCGCGCTCCTGCCCCGCGTGCGGAGGAGCCTGCCTGAGGCCCGGTTGCCGTTCCAGCGTCCGCAGGTGCTAGCGGCGATGGCGGGCACGGCACTCGTTGTACGCGCTGTCAAGGAGTCCCGTCGGCTGAGCCCGCTCGCGCGGGAGCTTGTGGGCGGCCTGCTTGCCCTCGCGCCTGCCGCCCTGGCGATGCGGGGCTCGGAGCTCGCCGCCTACCACGGCGCCGAGCACATCTCGATCGGCAGCTACGAGCACGGCGAGCCGCGAGCCCGCGAGCACGAGCGCTGCGGGTCGCACATGCTGGGCCCGCTCGTCGCGAGCTCCGCAGTCGGAGGCGCCCTCGCCGCTCGCGCACCCGCTCGCCTGCGGACGCCCGCGCGCTTGACCGCGCAGCTCGGCGCCCTCGCGGCCTCGACGGAGATCCTCGGCTGGATGTCGCGCCATCCGGAGCACCGGCTCGCGCGCGCACTGGCCAGGCCCGGCCACGAGCTCCAGCACCGGCTAGCGACCGCCGAGCCGAGCCCCGAGCAGCTCGAGGTCGCCGAGGCCGCGCTTGCCGCGTGCCTCGAGCTGGAGCGAAACGCCGATGCAGCAGAACGGCTCTAAGGCACCGCTTGCGGTGCCGACCTCAGGGCGCGCAGGCTCTGCCCGTGCGACCGTCTGAAATGACCGGTCGATCCCAGGGAACCGACTCCGCAACAGCCTCTAGGAAGCGGCTTCCACCTGAGATCTTCGAGCTCCCCTTCGAGAAGATGCGCGAGGGGTATTACACCGACGCGTACTTCAACCACACGCGCGAGGTGCTCATCAGGGATGGGCGCCATCCCCGCGTCGTGATGCAGGTCTTTCAAAGGAAGCACTCGTACCTCGGCGGGATCGACGAGGCGATCGCCGTGCTGAAGCTCTGCGCCGAGGACTGGGACGGCCTGACGGTGCAGGCACTCCACGATGGCGACCGGCTCGAGCCCTACGAGCCCGTGCTGACGATCGAGGGCGACTACACCTCGCTCGCGCACCTGGAGACGGTCTACCTCGGCGTCCTAGCCCGCCGTACGCTGATCACGACCAACGTCGTGCGCGTGCTAGAGGCGGCGAACCGCAAGCCGATCATCTTCATGCCGGCACGTCACGACCACCATCGCGTGCAGACCGGCGACGGCTACGCCGCCTACGTTGCGGGCCAGGTGGTGGGCGCCGAGATCGGCGTCACCTCCGACGCGCAGGCCTCATGGTGGGGCGGCCGCGGGGTGGGCACAGTGCCCCACGCGCTGATCGCCTCCTACGGCGGCAACACCGTGCTCGCCGCGACGAAGTTCGTCGAGAACATCGACCCGGACATCAATGTCACCGTGCTCGTGGACTACGAGAACGACTCGGTCCGGACGGCGCTCGAGGTCGCCCGCACGCTCGGCCCGCGGCTCTGGGGCGTACGGCTCGACACCTCCGGGCAGCTCGTCGACCGGTCGCTTTGGGAGGAGCTTGGCGACTTCGACCCACGCGGGGTCAACGAGCGGCTCGTCTGGAAGGTGCGCGAGGCGCTCGATCGCGACGGGTTCGAGCGGGTCAAGATCGTCGTTTCCGGCGGCTTCGACGTCGAGCGGATCACGGCGTTCGAGCGCCGCGGCGTCCCGGTCGACTCCTACGGCGTCGGCTCGGCGCTGATCCGCGGAGAGAACGACTTCACGGCCGACATCGTCATGACCGACGGCCGCCCCTCGGCCAAGGTCGGTCGCCGCTTCCGCGAGAACGCGCGCCTCGAGCTCGTCGAGTGAGCCGAGTCCTCCGGGACGCCGACGTCGCGCAGGCGCTTGGCTGAAGTCCCACCGCTCGTCGAGCGCGCCCTGACGCTCGAGCGCGAGCTCGGGTTCGAGCGCTCGTCGATCCCCGACGTCGGCCGGCTCCTGCATGTGCTCGCGGGCCAACGTGGGCGGGCCCGAGTCGGGGAGATCGGCTGCGGCGCAGGCGTCGGCGCCGCGTGGATCGTCTCGGCGCTGCCGCCCGCGGTGCCGTTCGTGACGGTCGAGTTGGACGAGGCGCGAGCGGACGCCGTGACCGGTCTCTTCGCGGAGGACGAGAACGTCAAGGTGCTGCACGGCGACTGGCACGAGCTACTGCCGCCGGAGGCGCCGTTCGACCTGCTCTTCTTCGACGGGGGCGGGAAGGAGCGGATCGACTTGGACGGTGACGAGGTGATCGGGTTGCTCGGGCCCGGCGCCACTGTCGTCCTGGACGACCTGACTCCGGGCCGGGGCGGCCCCGACCCTGTGCGCGAGTTCTGGCTTGGCCACCCGCAGCTGGCGGCGATCGAGCTGCTCACGACGCCGAATACGGCTGTAATCCTCGCGATCCGCCTCTAAGACGGTTGACTTGGCGGCCAATGCCGTCGATAACAAGAGAGGGCATGGACTGGTTGGTCTTCTTGCGTGACGGAATCGCAGCGTGGTTGCCGCTGTTCTTCGCAGTTCTGCTCGTCCTGATGGTCTACATCCTCTGGCGCACGCTCCAGGTGATGCCCAGGGTTTCCGCCGCGAAGACCATCGTCGCCAGCTCATCGGTCTCCTGGGACGACGTCGCCGGTCTCGACGAGGCGAAGGAGGAGCTGGCGGAGGTCGTGGATTTCCTGCGAGAGCCGGAACGCTTCGGCCGGCTGGGCGCGCGCATCCCGAAGGGAATCCTCCTCTACGGCCCGCCGGGAACCGGCAAGACGCTGCTCGCCAAGGCGATCGCAAGCGAGGCAGGCGCGAGGTTCTACGCGCAGAGCGCCTCCGCCTTCGTCGAGATGTTTGCCGGCCTCGGCGCCGCACGGATCCGCAAGCTCTTCGAGGAGGCGCGCAAGAACGCGCCCGCGATCATCTTCATCGACGAGCTGGACGCGGTCGGCGCCCAGCGGACGGGCCACGGGTTCAGCCGCGAGCAGGACCAGACGCTGAACCAGCTGCTCGTCGAGCTCGACGGCTTCGAGGCGCGCGAGCAGGTCGTCGTGATGGGCGCGTCGAACCGGCTCCAAGACCTCGACGTCGCACTCCTGCGCCCCGGTCGCTTCGACCGTCAGGTGCTGGTTGCAGCACCTGACCTCGCCGGACGCGAGGAGATCCTTCGCGTCCACACGCGCGGCAAGCCGCTCGATGAAGAGGTCGACCTCAAGTCGATCGCGCGCCAGACCGCCGGTCTCACCGGCGCAGAGCTCGAGAACATCGCCAACGAGGCCGCGATCTTCGCCGGCCGATCGAGTCAGAAGAGCATCCGCCAGTCGGACTTCGAGGACGCGATGGAGCGGGTCGTCGCAGGCCTGCAGCAGAAGAAGGTCGTGACCGAGAAGGAGCGGCGGATCCTCGCGTACCACGAGGCGGGGCACGCGATCATGTCGCACCTGACCGGTGACCTGTTGCCGGTGCACAAGGTGACGATCGTCTCGCGCGGCCAGGCCCTCGGCTACACGCTCAACCTCCCGACCGAAGAGCGCTACCTGCACACGACCGAAGAGTTCGAAGATTTGCTGAAGGTCTACCTCGCAGGTCGCGCCGCAGAGCAGATCGTCTTCGGGCGCGTGACGAACGGCGCCGCGAACGACCTCGAGCGAGCGACAGAGCTCGCGCGGGCGATGGTCTTCGACTACGGCATGTCCGATGTGACCTCCCGCACGATGCGGGCCGACAACTACGCGCTCTCGGAGGAAACGAAACGGCTGCGCGACCACGAGCAGGCCCGCCTCACGGACGATGCTTTCGAGGAGGCACTCCGCCTGCTCCAGAAGCACCGCGCCTCGCTCGACCGGATCGCCAAGGAACTGCTCGAAAAGGAGACGCTGGACAAGGACGAGCTCGGCGCGCTGCTCGTCGGCGTTGCCGCCGAGTCGAGTTCCTCCGAGACCGTCGGCACGGTACGCGTCGTTGCCGCCGATGACTTGCCCACCGCGGCTTCCGAATAAGGACGCACGGGCAACGCAGGCGGTGCACTCGGTAGCATCGGCGGCATGGAGCCGCGCGGAATCCATCACCTCGGCGTCGCCGTCGACGATCTCGACCAGGCGCTGGCCACGTACGAGCGACTCTTCGGCGCCCGGCTCGAGCACCGCGAGACCGTCCCCGAGCAGGGCGTCGAGGCGGCGTCCATGCGCATCGGCGGCGACCGCGTCGAGTTGCTCGCCTCCCTCGGCGAGGAGACGCCGGTCGGCAAGTTCCTCGCCAGCCGCGGTCCTGGGATGCACCATCTTGCGATCGAAGTCGAAAACGTCGGCGCTGCGCTCGACGAGTTGGCGGCAGGCGGCGCCGAGCTGGTCGACGAGCGCCCTCGGCGCGGGCTCTTCGGCCTCGAGGTTGCCTTCGTCCATCCCGACGCCGTCCACGGCGTCCTCGCGGAGATCGTCAGCGTTGGCTGAAGAGCGGGTTCGGATCGAGATCGGCTTCGACGGCGGCCAGGTGATGGGCGCCGTCGTGGACGTCGGCGCCGTCGACGAGCTGGAGCGCTCGCTCGGCCAAGCCGACGACGGCGGATTCGCGATCGAGTCCGAGGACGGCCGGTACACCATCTCGCTGCGCCGGATCGTCTACGTCAAGCGATTCACGCGCGAAGCCCGCGTCGGTTTCACTCCCGGCTGACCTCTGCGTTAGCGGTCGGGCGCTGCAGGGCATCCCAAACGGATGAGCTCGAACGCGACAGCCCAGACCGCGGATCTGCGCCGACTCGTCGAGTTTGCGCAGCAGGGCGATCGGGAGGCGCTCGAAGCGCTCTACCTCCTGCACTTCGACCGCATCTACGGCTACCTCCACATCAGCGTCGGCAATCGGCACGACGCCGAGGACCTGACGACGCAGACGTTCCTGAAGATGCTCGAGGCGATCGGAAGATTCCGCTGGCGCTCGGCGCCGTTTTCCGCTTGGCTCTTTCGCATCGCGCACAACCTCGCCATGGATCATTTCCGTGCCACGAAGCGATGGCAGCCCGAGGAGGAGGTACCCGAGCCCGAGGGCGCCGAAGATTCGTCGGCCGAGGACGAGGCGCTGCAGTCGATCGGGCGGCGCAGCATGCTAGAGCTGATCGAGAACCTCTCGCACGAGCAGCAGCAGGTGCTCACCCTGAAGTTCGTCTTCAACTTCTCGAACGGTGAGGCGGCGACCATCCTCGATAAGACCGAGGGCGCCGTGAAGTCACTCCAGCACCGGGCTCTCGTGTCGCTGCAGAAGCAAGTCACGCGAGAATAGAGGCGTGCTCGAGGTCGGAATCGTGGGGCTGCCGGCGGCCGGGTCGACCACGCTCTTCAACGCGCTGACGAGCGCGGGCGTCGGCCCGGATTTCGGCAAAGAGCACCTCGGGATGGCGCCGATCGCCGACGACCGGCTGGGGCAGGTGGCGCAGGTGGTGAGCGCGGCGAAGGTCACGCCCGCTGCGCTCCGGGTCGTGGACGTGCCGGGGACAGGGCCTCAGCTGCTCGGCAATCTGCGCCGCGTCGACGCGCTGCTCGCGGTCGTGGACGGTTTCTCTGCCGGCGCCGACCCGGACGACGACCTCGAGCGGCTCGAGCTGGAGCTGCTCGTCGCCGACCGCGATCATGTCGAGCGCCGGCTCGAGCGGGTGTCGAAACAGGCGAAGTCGGGCGACCCAAAGTTGCGCGAGGAGGCGGCGCAGCTCGAGCGCCTCCTCGCGCACCTGGACGCCGGTCGATCCTTGCGCGAGTGGGACGACCCGCTGCCTTCGGAGCTCGAGCCGTTGACCACGAAGCCCACGGTCGTCGTCGTCAACGGTCCGGGCGGTATCGACCTGAAGCTCGAGGCCGAGCTGAGCGAGCTGCCGGAGGAGGAGGCGGCCGCGTATCGGGACGGGGAGTCGGCGCTCGACGAGGTCGTCCGGCGGCTGTTCGACGTGCTCGGGCTCGTGACGTTCTTCACCGCGGGCGAGAAGGAGGCGCGCGGCTGGACGCTTCGTCGGGGCCAGACGGCGCTCGAGGCCGCGGCGACGATCCACTCCGACATTGCGCGCGGCTTCATCCGCTGCGAGGTCGTGCGCTGGAACGACCTCGTCGAGACCGGGAGCTACAGCGAAGCCGCGAGACGTGGGCTGCAGCGGCTCGAGGGCAAGACGTACGAGGTGGCCGACGGCGACGTGCTGACGGTGCGCTTCAATGTGTAGCGCGATGAAGAGACCGTTGCCACGAGCGATGTTCGTCTGTATCGGGAACGCGGGCCGGTCGCAGATGGCGCAGGCCTTCTACGAGCGGCTCGGCGGTGAGGCTCGCTCGGCGGGCTCCAGACCCGAGACGCAGCTTCACCCGGAAGTCGTCGAGGCGATGCGCGAGGTCGGCATCGACCTGAGCGGGCGGCAGCCGCACGGCATCGATCGAGACGATGTCGAGTGGGCCGAGGTGGTGGTGACGATGGGCTGCGGCGACGCCTGTCCGGTGCTACCCGGGAAGCGCTATCTGGACTGGGAGCTGCCTGACCCGGCGGGTGCGCCGCTGGAAGAGGTAAGGGCGCTCCGCGACGACATCGAGCAGCGAGTTGCCGGGCTCGATACCTAGGTTCACGCACGCGTCAACCTTTTCCCCCGGGGCCTTCGGCCCTTGCCCCCCGCTTTTGAGGGTAGCGGTGAAAAGCGCACGGGTGTGTGACCGGTGTGTGTCGGATGTGTGCCATCGTGAGAGAAGCGCCGTGACGGCCCGGCTAGTCGACGGGCCGCGTCGCCGCGATCGCGTCGAGCAGGTTCGCGTGGTAGAGCACCGCCGCTTCCGCGGTTCGGGCGGCGCGCGCCTCGTGATGTACTGCGACCGCGTGCAGAAGCTCCGCCCGCACGTCCGTTTCCAGGGCAGCGGCGCGCTCCTCGATCAGCCTCAGGCCGAGATGGACGTGGCCGAGCAGACGCCCCTCTGCGGTCGGGCGAAAGGTGGGCCCGCGCTCCAGCTCGAGAGTCCGGCCCACGTCGTGCAGCAGCGCCGACGCGAGCGCGAGATCGGCCCGCAGTCGCGGGTGCAGCTGGGAGGCCTCGCGGCAGAGAGTCGCCACGCCGACCGTATGCTCGAGCAGGCCTCCCGCGTAGGAGTGGTGGGTCTCTGCCGCCGGAAGCGTGCGTAGCGCCCTTCGCAGCACCCCGTCCTCGACGAAGCGGGCAACCGTCGCGTGCAACCCTGGATGTGCGACCTCTGCCGCCAGGAACTCCAGGAACCCGTCCAGCTCGGCCGCGTCTCGCCGGAGGGCGGGCGCGAGGTCGGCCGGATCCGCCTCCTCGGCGGCTTCGAGGGATCGAACCTCGAGCTGGAGCCGGTCGCGGAAACGCTCGACGCGCCCGAGCACGCGCACGGCGTCGCCCTCGCCGAAGCGACCGTCCAACAGCTCGACGTCGGACCACACCCGGGCCTCGATGCGTCCGCTCGGGTCGACGAGCTCGAGCGCGAGGTAAGGCGAACCGGCCTTCGTGCGCCTGCGCTCCTTCTTGGCGACGGCGTAGACGCCCTCGACGACCCGGTCTTCGGCGAGGGAGGCGATCGCGCTCACGGCTCGAGTCTAGGCTGGAACACGGATGGTACGCTCCGGCCCCGTGGCCGATGTGAAGCCGTTTCGCGCCGTCCGCTACGGCCAGGGCGCCGGCCCCCTCGACACGCTCGTCGCGCCTCCGTACGACGTCATCTCGCCGGCCGAGCGGGAGCAGCTGAGCGCGCGCAACCCACACAATGTCGTCCACCTCACTCTCCCCGGCGACGAGCACGAGGCGGGTCGTCTTTGGCGCGAGTGGAGAGCCGAGGAAACGCTCGTCGAGGAGGACGAACCGGCCTTCTGGTGGCTCTCGCAGGACTACGTCGGCCCCGACGGTGTCGCGCGGAGGCGCGAGGGCCTCGTCGCCGCGCTTCATGGCGAGCGGTATGAGAACCGTGTCGTCCTGCCGCACGAGCGCACTCACCGGGGCCCCAAGGAGGAACGGCTGCGGCTCTTCCGGGAGGTTCAGGCGCAGCTGGAACCGCTCTTCTTCCTCTACGAGGGCGCCCCGCCCGTGAGCCGCCCAGACCGCGAACCGGACCTCGAGGTCGAGGGAGCGAGGCTCTGGCGACTTCCGTCTGGGACCATCCCGGAGGCCTTTGCCGGCCGCCAGCTTCTGATCGCGGACGGCCACCACCGCTACGAGACCGCTCTTGCCTACCACGAGGAGGCCGGGACTCCGGAGAGCGCCTACGTCCTGGCCGTGTTGGTCAGCCTCGACGACCCCGGGCTGATGATCTTCCCGACCCATCGCGTCTTCGAGCACGAGCCCGCCGCGCAGCTACGCGCCGGGGAGCAGCTGCCGAGCCCAGCGGCCGCACTCGCCGCGCTCGAGGACCTTCCGCGCGATCGTGCCGCCGCCGTCCTCTATCACGAGGGCCGCGCCGAGCTCGCTGTCGACGGCGAGGGCGAGCTCGACGTGGGCCTTGTCGACCGTCTCGGACACGAGGGCATCAGCTACACACCCGACTGGCAGGAGGCCGTGCGGGCGGTGAATGCGGGCGAGGCCGAGGTCGCGGTCCTGATGCGCCCGACGCGGATCGAGGACGTCTTCGCGGTCGCACAGCGCGGAGAGACGATGCCGCAGAAGAGCACCTACTTCTACCCGAAGCTCGTCTCCGGCCTCGTGTTTCTATCCCTTTGACCAACTGGCTCGCGCTCTGCCGCGGAGCCGTCGATGACGTGCGCGGGGTCCTCATCGAGCTCCCGACGCGCACGGAGCGGGAGCCCGTCGTGGGCGACGGCGAGGGTGGCGACGAGACCACTGCGGTCGACGCCGCCGCCGAACGAGTAATCCTCGAGCGGCTGAGCGCGGTCGAGGGCGCCACGATCGTCTCCGAGGAGGCCGGCATCCTCCCGGGCGACGGCCCTTGGCGGATCGTGGTCGACCCGATCGACGGTTCGCTGAACGCCAAGCGCGGGATCCCGTTCTTCTCGGTTTCGATCGCCGTCGCCGAGGGCGACACCATGGACGACGTGGTCTTCGGCTACGTCTATGACTTCGGCACCGGCGAGGAGTGGACCGCGGAGCGAGGCAAGGGCGCGCTGCTGAACGGTGCCGACCCGGGCGGCGTGCGGCCCAAGGAGCAGATCGAGATCCTCTCCTTCGAGGCGACCCTCACCTCCAGCGTGGCCGAGAAGGCCTCTGCCGTCGTCGGCCTCGCCTATCGGCTCCGGATCATGGGCTCACTCGCACTTTCGCTCTGCCATCTCGCGGCAGGACGCGTCGACGCCGTCTGCTCCCTCAAGGGCGCGCGCTCGGTGGACATCGCCGCCGCCCAGCTGCTCGTCCGTGAGCGAGGCCTCGGGATCGAACTCCCCGAGGCACCCCCGTTCGGGGCCGCCCCGCTCGACCTCGAAGGGCGCAGCCGCTGCGTGGCCGCCGCGACTCCGGAAGTGTGCGCCGAGCTGTTCGCCGCGCTCTCGCGGTGAAGCCGATCCGCATCGGCTGCTCGGGCTGGAACTACAAGCACTGGCGCGAGGGCATCGTCTACCCACCGCAACTGCCACCGCGGCGCTGGCTCGCCTACTACGCGCGCCACTTCGACACCGTGGAGATCAACTCGACGTTCTATCGCCTGCCGCGCGAGAGTGCCGTCGAGAATTGGGTGCGCGAGACGCCGCCCGACTTCCGCTTCGCCGTGAAGATGAGCCGCTACGTGACACACATAAGGCGGTTGCGAGACTTGCCGCCCAGCATCGAGCTCTTCTATTCGCGCGTGCGCCCGCTCATCGAGTCGCCGAAGCTCGGGCCGGTGCTGTGGCAGCTACCACCCAACTTTCGGCGGGACGACGAGCGGCTCGCCCAGGCGCTCGAGACCCTGCCTGCCGGCCGTCACTGCTTCGAGTTCCGCCACGAGACCTGGTTCGCGGAGGAGGTCTACGAGCTCCTGCGCGGCCACGGGGTCGCTCTTGTGATCGGCGACGCGCCCGAGCGTCCCTTCCAGGCCCACGAGCTGACGACGGACTGGACGTTCATTCGCTTCCATCACGGCCACCGTGGGCGAAACTCGAACTACTCCGAACGCGAGCTCGAGGTCTGGGCCCGGCGGATCGAGGCCTGGGCGCAGCACGCGGAGGTCTACGCGTACTTCAACAACGACCGGAACGGATACGCCGTGCGCAACGGGCTCTGGCTTCGCCGGCGGCTCGGCGTCTAGGTACCCTCCGAAGCGAGATGGAACCCTCCCGCGAAGAGATCCTGAAGGCGATGGAGCAGGTGATCGACCCGGAGCTGAAGCGCAATGTGGTCGAGCTGGACATGGTGCGCGACGTGCGGATCGAGGGCGGCGACGTGACCATCGGGATCGCCCTCACCGTCGCCGGCTGCCCCCTGCGCGCGAGCTTCGAGGAGCAGGTCGCCGCGGCCCTCGCGCCGGTCGCCGGGGTGGAGCGAGTCGCGCTCGAGTTCGGCGTGATGACGCCCGAGGAGCGCTCGACTCTGACCGCCCGCCTCCGTGGCACCGTCACCGAGCGCACGAAGGGGATTCACCTCGACCGCGCAACGCGTGTGATCGCCGTCGCGAGCGGCAAGGGCGGCGTCGGCAAGTCGTCGCTCGCCGCCAATCTGGCCGCCGCGTTCGAGCGGCTCGGCCAGCGCACGGGCATCCTCGACGCAGACGTCTACGGCCACTCGATCCCGCACCTGCTCGGGATCCACCAGAAGCCGGTTGTCGTCGATCGAATGATCGTGCCGCCGGTCCGCGGGGAGCTGAAGCTGATGTCGATCGGCTTCTTCCTCGACGACAACGAGCCGGTGATGTGGCGCGGCCCGATGCTGCACAGGGCCCTCGAGCAGTTCCTGACCGACGTTCACTGGGGCGAGCTCGACACGCTCGTCGTGGACATGCCGCCCGGCACGGGCGACGTCTCGATCTCGCTCGGTCAGTTGCTGCCCCGCGCCGAGGTCGTGATCGTGACGACGCCGCAACCGCTGGCGCAGGAGGTGGCCGCCCGCGCCGCCGTGATGGCGCAGAAGACGAACATGCGCTTGCTCGGCGTTGTCGAGAACATGAGCGGGGAGACGTTCGGCTTCGGCGGCGGCGAGCGACTTGCCGAGCAGCTGGATGTGCCGTTGCTAGGGCGCGTGCCGCTTGACGGGCGCCTGCGGGAGGCAGGTGACGCGGGGGTGCCGCTCGTCGAGAGTGACCCGGACTCGGAGGCGGCACGGGCGATCACCTCGGTCGCCGAAGCGATCTCGGCGGCGAAGCGCGAGCAGGGTGTGGGCATCGTCAAGGCCCTTCCCGTTTTGTCGTAAGGCGCTCGCTTGCGACGCCGAGCGGAGAGGCTGTGCCGGCTTCGCCGGTGCGGCCGTCTTAGGCGCTCGCTTGCGACGCCGACCGGAGAGGCTGTGCCGGCTTCGCCGGTGCGGCCGTATTAGTCCGAAGGGCGCCCCGAAGGGCGCCCTCCGCGTGTTCCAGCGGACCCCGGGGCTTCCGCTGGGGAAGCCCCTGCTGAAACTAGGAACTAAGACGTCGACACGGGCGGCGACGGCTGTTCCAGTCCGTAAGGATTTCGTGAATGCGGCCTGAGGATGTGATTCCGACGCTGACTTCGCTGGGTTTCGGCGAGGCCGACGCGCGCACGTTGGCCGACCATTTCCTGGATTCGGAGGCCCGCGGCAAGCGGGGTCACGGCCTTTCGCGGGTGGAATGGCTGGCCAGGCTGCCCGTGGACGTCGACCCGGGCGCTCGGCCCGAGCAGCTCGTGACCGAGCCGGGTTTCGAGCGCTGGGACGGCAACGGCGCGCTCGGCTACCTCACGCTCGCGGCGATCGTCGAGGCGCAACTGGCCGCGCCGCCCGAGCACGCGACGCTGGTCGTGGCGCAGCGCTGCTTCCCCACCGGCGCGCTCGGCTACTGGGCGCGCAAATTGGCCGAGGGCGGGCTGGTCTGCGTGCTGACCGCGACTTCGCCGCCCAGGCTCGGCCATCCCGACGGCGGCCCGAAGCTGACTGGGACGAACCCTCTCGCGATCGCGATCCCGAGCTCGGACGGCAAGCCGGTCGTCAGCGACGTCTCGATGGGACGGGTCACCTACGGCGAGGTCATCGCCGGCGACGCAGGCGAGGGCGAGCTCGTCCCGTTCGGCGGCGAGCAGGCGCACAAGGCATTCGCGCTTGCGGTGGGGCTGCAATTGCTCGTCGACTCGCTCGTCGCCGAGCCCGGCCACGGCGCGGTGCTGCTCGTTGCCCGGCCCGAGGCCAACCCGCTGCCGGGTCTACGAGCTCGAGCCGGCGGGCTTCGCCTGCCCGGCGATCGCTAAGAAGCGCTCGTTGTCGCGGAGCGACGTGAAGTCCGCGTCATCGCGAGCCAGTTTGGCGACCTCGTTCGGCTCCAGCTCGGCGGCGCGCTCCAGGTGCTCTAGTGCGGTGTCGGTGTCGCCGCCCAGGGCCTCGAAGCAGGCGAGGTTGTAGTGAGCGTGCCAGGAGTCCGGCACTGCTGCGACCCCTGCAGCCAGCTCGGCCCGGCCGCGCTCGGTATCACCCTCGCGCAGGTAGGAGAAGCCCGCGAAGCTCCACTCCCATCCGGACGGCTGGAAGACCTCGCCCGGCTTGGCGCCGATCCCGAGCACCGTCGTGCCCGGCTCCGCCGCGAACGCGCTCCGCAGGGTGTCGGGCGGGCAGTGAACGAGCGTCCCAGCCGGCGCGTCGTGCTCGTCGCCGTCGAGCGTGAAGGTAGCGCGGCCTGCGATCACCACGTACAGCTCCTCGTGCCCGTTCGTCTCGCGGTGCTCTTCGACCACCCGCTGGCCTTCGCGCTCCGCGGTGTAGGCGTTGACTCCGAAGGCGCGGATGTCGAAGCGCCGACGGACCGGCCGCCAGGTCAGGCCGTCCTGGTTGGCGATCGGGAACGACTCCAGCTCGTCGATGTGCACGACCTCGTAGCTCATGCGCTTTGCCTCCTCAGCTCCTCCAGCACGACAGGATCGACCCGCTCGACTCCGTCTACGCGTTCCTCGAGGTTCTCGTTCCCCGCCCAGGTGAAGAATGCCTCACCGAGGTCGCCGTCGTAGCCGAGCCGCGCCAGCCGGTCGCGCAGCTCCGCGGCCAGCTCCTCGTCCACGTCGAGCCACTCCCTCGCGGGCGTCTTGCCGAAGATCGCCTGGTGCAGGACGTAGATCCGGCGGAGCTCATGGAGCGGCCGCTCGTGCTCGTCGACGCGCAGGTCGACGACCTCGTGCGAGAGCCCCGCATAGCCGCCGTCGCGCTCGACGACGAGTAGCGCCGCCGACTGCTGCCCGCGCCGGTCTCCTCCCGCGGCCTGGGCCGCGTCCAGGCACTCGAGGAGGCGCTTCGCCAGCGTGCCTTGGGCCGACTCGAAGGTTTCGGCGATCGCGTCCACGGTCTCCGCGGAGACGAGGATGTTGCCCTGCGCCGCGTAGCCGTCGCCCGTTCTGCCGCCCGCCCAGTCCATGCACTCCCTGCCGGTGAAGGTCGCGCCGCGGCCCTGGCCGTCGACGATGCCCAGCTGCCGTTGCTCCCGACCCTCGTCGGCGCTGGTCAGCCGCTCGACGACCTCCTGCGCGCTCAGGCCTTCGCGCAGGAGCGCGAGCCCGTCGGGCCCATAGCGTGGGTTCGCGTAGGCCTGAGTCGCGATCGCGCCTACGCCTGGCTCGGCCCACGGGACCACCGACCCCACGCCGAGGAACTTCGATTGCGTCGCAACGCCCCACTGTCCGGCCTCCGGGTCCCAGGCGGCGATCGAGTAGGTGGCGACGACCTCAGCCAAGGCGCCGACTCGGCGGCGCCGACCAAAGAGGCCGTGCGGGCTGTGCCCGGGCGGCCGTCTAGCACACTGTTTCCGGACGGGAGCGCCTTGGCCCTCCGAACGGCGTCTAGCCATAGGTCAACTCGGTCAGGTCGAGCTCGAGCAGCTCGCGCCTGGTTCCGGGAACGAGCACGCACGCGACCTCGGGCCGCGCCAGGGCCGTCTTGACGGCCTCGGCACTCTCGGCATGGATGACCACCGGCCGCCCTTCGTCGTGCGCCTGCTTCAGCGCGGCCGCGTCGGAGACGTCGTCCAGCACGAGGGCATCGTCGAGCTCCAGCTCGCCCTCGACCCCGATCTCGGGGACCCGGCGGCCCGTGGAGCCGAACCAGCGCTCTCTCAAACGGTTGTCGTCTCCCCCGGCTCGAGCGCGATCACGTCGACTCCTGGCGCGTGCTTCCTCAGCTCGTCGGGGGTTCCGGCCAGCAGCGGGAAGGTGCCGTAGTGGCAGGGGATGCAGCGCTCGACGCCGAGCAGCTGAAGCGCCACGCCGGCCTCGCGCGGGTCCATCGTGAAATGCCCGCCGATCGGCAAGACCGCCACGTCGGGCGAGTAGATGCGCCCGATCAGCTGCATGTCGCCGAACACGCAGGTGTCGCCGGCGAAGTAGATCGTCGTGCCGTTCTCGAGCCCGATCACGATTCCGGCCGCCTCGCCGAGGTAGTCGCCGTCGTCCGAGGAGCTCGAGTGAAAGGCGTTCGTGAACGTGAACGTGGCTCCGCCGGCCTGGACGGTGCCGCCCTTGTTGGGCCCTGGCATCTCGCCGACCTCGGCGCCATGACCACCGAGCCAGCCTTTCAGCTCGAGCATCGCGACGACCTCGGGCGAGAACTTCTTGGTCAGCTCGATCGTGTCGCCGACATGGTCGCCGTGTCCGTGCGTGAGCGCGATCACGTCGACCCGTTCGGGCTCCTTCTCCGACTCCGGGCACTTCGGGTTGTCGAGCCAGGGATCGACGTAGATCCGCTTGTCTCCCGGGCTGTCGAGCCGGAAGCTCGCGTGGCCCAGCCACGTCACCGGCACATCGGGCATTCGCGCTCCTCTCTCACGGGTTCGGTGAGCGTAACGAAGGAGCCGCCGAACGGATGCAGAACCCTTTCGGCATGACGCGCCGGGCGATCCCGATCGGACTCGTAGTGGCGGCCGCGGCGGCGGACGGGGCAGGCGCGCACGAGCTCGCCTTCTACGCGCTTCTTCTGGCGGTTCCGGCAGCGGCGGTGGTCGCGCTCGACTTGTTCGGTGAACTGCTGGACGGAGCGCCCGACCACCTGCATGCGCTGCTCTGGACGGTCGTTCTCGCGCTGATCGTGGTCGGTGCAGCCGTGCGCGCGCCCGCGGTCACCCAGGGGGTCGTGCCGACCCCGGCGCGGACAGCGCTGCTCGCCTGCCTGGCGATCTTCTGCGTTCAGGCGGTCGTCTCGCTCGCGGCCGAGCTGCGCCGCCGCTAGAAGGGCAGCGAGGCCGCCGCGTCCCTGGCGGCGTCGATCAGCGGCTGCACCAGGAAGAACGAGCCGACGGTCACGACGAGCGCGGCGGCGACGGACGTCTGCAGCAGCAGCTCCTTCGGCGGCGAGCCTCCCACCGGCGCCAGCTGCAGCTCTTCCGCGGGCCGCATGTACATCGCCCTGATCACACCGAGGTAGTAGTACAGGCTGACCGCGGTCGCGACCACGCCCACGATCACGAGCCAGGTCCAGCCGTGCTCGTAGGCGGCGGCGAAGACGTAGAACTTGCCGACGAAGCCGCCGGTCAGGGGCAGCCCTGCGAAGCCGAGCATGAAGATCATCATCGCCAGGCCGAGCAGCGGCCGCTCCCAGCCGAAGCCGGCCAGGTTCTCGAGCGTGACCGGCCGGTTCAGTTCCCGCTCGCGCGCGGCAACGACGGCAAAGGCGCCGACCGACATCGCCGAGTACGGGATCAGGTAGTAGAGGAGCGCCCGGCCGCCGAGAGCGTTGTCCGAGGCGACGGCGATAAGCATGAAGCCGGCGTGGGAGATGGATGAGTACGCCAGCATCCGCTTCAGGCCGCGCTGCACCAGCGCCGCCAGGTTCCCGACCGCGAGCGAGGCGCAGGCGATCGCGGCGACCGCGATCGTCCAGAGCCTGGCCTCCTGCGGGAACGCCGTCACGAGCACGCGCAGCATCAGGACGACGGCGACGGTCTTCGTCGCAGCCGACATGAAGGCCGTCACGGGCGTGGGCGCGCCCTCGTAGACATCCGGCGTCCACATGTGGAACGGGGCCGCCGAGGCCTTGAAGCCGAGCCCGCTGATCACCAGCGCGAGCCCGGCCACGAGCAGCGCGTCGTCGGAGAGGCCCCGTGCCTGCACGATTCGCGCGATCTCCTCGAACTGGAGGCTGCCGGTCGCGCCGTAGACGAGCGCCGAGCCGAACAGCAACATCGCCGAGCCAAAGCCGCCGATGATCAGGTACTTCAGCCCGGCCTCGAGCGAGCCGGCAAGGTCGCGGTCGATCGCGCAGAGGATGTAGAGGCTGATCGAGAACCACTCGAGGCCGAGGAAGAGGGTCAGCAGCGTGCTCGCGCTCGCCAGGAAGGTCATCCCTGCGCCGGCCCAGGCCAGCAGCGCGTAGTACTCGGCGACGTGGTCGTCGGCCATCGGCTCCGAGTAGGAGGCGCCGATTGCGAGCAGCCCCGCGCCGGCGACGACGATCGCCGAGAGCGCCGCGAGCCGGTCGCGCTGGATGGCGTCCACGATCACGCCGTGGCCGTCGGCGCTATGGGCGATGAGGATCGCGGCGGCGACGATCGCCCCGGCAAACCCGAGGGCACAGACGATCGCGCCGAAGGGGCGGCGCCAGCTCCGCGGCACGAGCACCGCCGCGAGCAGGTCGACCGCACCAGCGCCCAGGAGCGCGAGCGGCGCGGCCAGCGCGAGCCAGTCGATGTGCGGCGTGGCGAGCGCGAGGATCACGGGCTCAGGGGGTAGGTCGTTCCCGGCGGGAAGCCACCCTGCTCGAGCTCTTTGAGCGCTTGCTGGAGCTGCGCGGTTTGCGCCGACGGCGATGCTGCCGCCAACTCCTGCTTCATCGGGATCTCGGGTCCGGCGCCGAAGGAGCGATCCGTGATCGCCGACGGCCAGGCGGAGAGCACGAGCAGGATCGCCACCAGCGGCCCGAGCACCCCGAGCTCCGCAGGCCGCAAATCCAGCGCCGCCTCGGAGACGGCCGGCCCCGACTGCTGGTGCAGCACCGCCGAGATCAGCCGCAGCATGTACATCGCGGCGAGCACCATCGCGACCGCGCCGACCACGGCGTACCCCCAGCCGGTCTGGAAGACCCCGGCCAGGATCGCGAACTCGCCTGCGAAGGCCGCCGAGCCGGGCACCGCCAGCGCGATCACGCCGGCCGTTAGCAGCACCGTCGCCAGCGCCGGCCGCCCGCGCGCCATCCCGCCCAGCAGCGCCAGCTGTCCGGTCGCCGCCCGACGCTCGATTCCGCCCGCGAGCAGGAAGAGCGTCGCCGAGATCAGCCCGTGGTTGACCATCTGCAGCACCGCGCCGTTCAGCCCGAGGTCGTTGACCGCGAAGAGGCCGAGCGTGATCAGGCCCATCTGGGCGAGGCTCGAGTAGGCGATCACCCCGCGCAGGTCGGGCGCGCGGAAGGCGAGCAGCGAGCCGTAGACGAGCCCGCAGGCCGCAAGCACGAGGATCGGCGTGCGAAGGTCCGCCACAGGCCCCGGGAACTTCGCAATCGCGATCCGCAGGAAGCCGTAGGCGGCGGCCTTCGAGACCACCCCGGAAAGCACAGCAGCCACTTCGGGCGAAGACTCGCGGTAGGCCTCGGGGAGCCACGCGTGGAGCGGGAAGAGCGGCGCCTTGACCGCGAAAGCCGCCACGAAGCCGAGGAAGATCCAGTCGCTCCCGTTCGTGCCCGACCCGACGAGGTCGAAGGTGCCCTGCGAGAGCCCGAGCACGATGATCGAGGCCAGCATCAGCAGCGACCCGGCCATCGTGTAGATGACGAACATCAGCGTTGCTCGCAGCCGACCCGCGCCCCCCCAGACGCCGACCAGGAAGTAGAGCGGGATCAGCATCGCCTCCCAGAAGACGTAGAACAGGAGCAGGTCCTGCGCGACGAAGACGCCGACGATCGCGCCGGTCAGGAGCAGCATCAGCCCGTAGTAGGCGCGCGGGCGCTCGCGCCCGGCCCAGAAGGCGTAGCCGATTGCGGCCGCCAGCACCACGGCGGTCAGCCCGACGAGCCAGAGCGAGAATCCGTACAGGCCGACGTGGTAGGAGACGTGCAGGTCGCTGAACCAGCTCGTCTGCTGGTCGAGCTGCGGCCCAGGTCGCGAGAAATCGAAGCGCGCGACCGCGTCGATCCAGAGCCCGACCTCCACCAGCGCGAAGAGCAGCGCGGTCGAGCCGACCGCGAAGGGCCGCAGGGGCAGCAGCCAGACGACGAGCGCGCCCGCGACCGGGAACAGGATCAGCGCGGTGGTGAGCCAGTCGCTCGTCATCGGACCGCCACGAAGACGACGGTGACGATCGCGACGCTCGCCGCGATCGCGAGCGCATAGGTTCGGACGAGGCCGGTCTGGAGGCGGCCAGTCCCGAAGCCGACCTCACGCACCCCTCGCACCAGCTCACTGATCGAGCCGAGCACGAGCGGCTGCTCCACAGAGCGGTCGAGGCTGCGGGCGAGCAGCACCGCCGGCCGGTAGAAGAGGAAGTCGTAGAGCTCGTCGAAGTAGAACTTGTGCTCGAGCAACGCCTGCACCGAGGCCAGCCGCGGCGCTTCCGCCCGGCGGGCGCCGTAGATCAGCCACGCGACCCAGATCCCCGCCAGGCCGAGTGCGACCGCCAGCACGCTGGAGATCGCTTCTTGCGTCCCGCTCGGCTCGACCAGCGGCGGCGCCACCGGTTCGAGCCAGTCCGAGACCGGCGTCCAGACGTCGGCGAACTGGATGAACCCGCCGATCGTCGCGAGCACGGTCAGCAACCCCACGGTCAAGGTCATCGAGAGCGGCCCCTCACCCGCGTGTATGTGCTCGTCGTGGCCGTTGTGCGAGAGGTGCCCCTCGCGCGCGTGAGCGTGTGAGCCCTTCATCAGGTGCTCGCGCACAAACCCCGAGGGCTCGCCCCAGAAGACGATGAAGAAGAGGCGGAAGGCGTAGAGCCCGGTCAGGAACGTGCCCAGCATCCCGGCCACCCAGAGCAGCTCCCCGTACCAGCCGTGGGCGAGCGCGGCCGCGAGGATCGCGTCCTTCGAGAAGAAGCCGGAAAACGGCGGCACCCCCTCCAGCGCGAGGGTGCCGACGAGGAAGGCCACGAAGGTAAACGGCATCAGCCGCCGCAGCCCGCCCATCTTGCGGATGTCCTGTTCTCCGGCGAGCGCGTGGATGACGAGCCCGGCCGCCATGAAGAGCAGCGCCTTGAAGAAGGCGTGCGTCATCAGGTGGAACATCCCGTCGGCGAAGGCGCCCAGGCCGACGGCGAGGAACATGTAGCCGATCTGCGACATCGTCGAGTAGGCGATCACGCGCTTGATGTCGGTCTGCACGAGGGCGATCAGCCCGGCGAGCAGTAGGGTCGCTGCGCCGAGCCCGGCTGACAGCTCCAGCACCCGTGGCGCCGCTTCGAAGATCGGGCTCGTGCGGACGATCAGGTAGACGCCGGCGGTGACCATCGTCGCGGCATGGATGAGGGCGCTGACGGGCGTCGGGCCCTCCATCGCGTCGGGAAGCCACGTCTGGAGCGGCAGCTGCGCCGACTTGGCGACGGCGCCGCCGAGCAGGCCGAGCGCGACCAGGTTCACCGCCCAGCCGCCGAGCGAGTCCACCTGGGTGAAGACGACGCCGAAGTCGAGCGAGCCCGTGCGCTGGATCAGCAGGAAGAGCGCGAGCGCCATCGTCGCGTCGCCGACCGCGTTCATCACGAACGCCTTCTTCGCGGCGGCGACTGCGCTCGGCCGGTCGTGCCAGAAGCCGATCAGCAGGTATGAAGAGAGGCCGACCAGGCCCCAGCCGACGAGGAGCATCAGCAGGTTGCCGCCCTGGACGAGCAGCAGCATCGAGAAGACGAACAGCCCCATGTAGGCGAAGTAGCGGCGCTCCTCGTCGTCGCCCTCCATGTAGCCGATCGAGTAGGCGACGATCAGCGAGCCGACGCCGGAGACGACCAGCATCATGAAGACCGAGAGAGGGTCGACCAGGATGCTCAGGCCGAAGTCGAGCTTTCCCGCGGTGAGCCAGCTCCAGGCGGTCGAGACGTGAGCGCGTTTGGCCGGCGCGTCGCCGAGCAGAAGCGCGAAAGCGACAACCGCCGCCACGAACGAGACACCGGCCGAGACGGTAGCGAGGTAGCCGGCGCCCCGCCGGGTGATGCGGTTGCCGGCGAGCGTGATCACGAGAGCCGCGGCGAGCGGCGCGAGCAGGCAGGTCCAGGCGGCGGCGATCAACTCAGCCGCGAAGCGTGGAGAGCTTGTCCACGTCGAGGTCGATGTGCTTGCGCGCGATCGCCACGATCAGGCCGAGCCCCACGACGACCTCGGAGGCCGCGACGGCCATGACGGTCAGCGCGAAGATCTGGCCGTCGCCCTGCGCGTAGTGACGCGAGAAGGCGATCAGCGCGAGGTTCGCTCCGTTGAGCATGATCTCGAGCGAGAGCAGGACGATCAGCGGGCTGCGCCGCATCAGAACGCCCAGGGCGCCGGTGCAGAAGAGGAAGCCTGCGAGGCAGAGATACCAGACGACGTCAGGGCCTTTCACCGGCGTCCTCCCGCGAGTGGCTGCCGAGGATGACGCCGCCGACAGCGGCGACGAGCAAGACGATCGAGGTGACCTCGAAGGCGAGCAGGTGATCGGTCAGGAAGAGCCGTCCGATGTCGTAGGGCCGGCCGAAGAAGGCGTTCGTCGGCGCCTGGTGCGAGAGGCGCCCGCCCGTCTTCAGCCCGATCACGACGATCACCTCGACGAAGATGGCAGCGGAGGCCGCCACGGCTCCGACCGCCTGCCAGCTCGGCCCGCCCGCCCAGGGCGCGTCCGCCCGGTTGCCGAGGTAGCCGATCACGAACAGGAACATCACCATCACCGCGCCTGCATAGACGAGCACCTGAGCCGCCGCCACGAACTCGGCCGAGAGCAACAGGTACAGCACCGCCAGCGAGGCGAGGTTCCCGATCAGCGAAAGCGCCGAGTAGAAGGGGTTCGAGAAGGAGACGACGGCGATCCCGGAGCCGAGGCAGGCGAACGCGGCCACGACCCAGACCGCCCAGACCAGGACGTTGGCCATCTACCGGTCGCCTCTCGACGAGGTCGCGCGAGATCGGCGGGAGGGGGCCGCTTTCAAGAGTGCTCCTGGTAGTACGGGATCGGCGTGTCGTAGAGGTCGCGATCTGCCACCGGCACCTGCTTGATCGGCTCCGCCAGCAGCATGTCTTTCGTGTAGATCAGGTCGTCGCGCGAGTACTCGGAGAGCTCGAACTCGTTGCCGAGGGTGATCGCGTCGAACGGGCAGGCGAGCTCGCAGTAGCCGCAGAAGATGCAGCGGCTCATGTTGATCTCGTAGATGCGCGCGTAGCGCTCGCCGGGCGAGACGCGGTTATCGGCGGTGTTCTCGGCGGCGACGACCCTGATGCAGTCGGCCGGGCAAGCCGCCGCGCAGAGCGAGCAACCGATGCATTTCTCCAGCCCGTTCTGGTGCCGGTGGAGCCGGTGTCGCCCGCGGAAGCGCGGGTAGACGGGCCGCTTGTACTCGGGATACTGCTGCGTGATCGGCTTGTGGAAGATCTGCTTGAAGGTGACCGCGAAGCCCTTCAGGCTCTCGAGCGGCTGCGGGCTCACGAGCGGACCCCTCTCCCGAGCGAAGCTAAGGGACAAGCCCGCCCCGCGGAAAATACGAAGCATTTTTCGCGGTCCATCAGAACGCCACCACGCAGGCCGCGGTCACGAGCGCGTTGATCGTCGCCACGGGCAGGAGCACCTTCCAGCCGAAGCGCATCAGCTGGTCGTAGCGCAAGCGCGGGAGCGTCGCCCGGATCCACATGAAGACGAAGATGATCACGAGCAGCTTGAGCAGGAACCAGAGGGGCCCGAGCGGCGCCCAAGGGCCGTACCAGCCGCCGAAGAAGAGCGTCACCGACAGCGCCGAGAGCGTGATCATGTTCACGTACTCGCCCATCTGAAAGAGGCCGAAGCGCATGCCGCTGTACTCGGTGTGGTAGCCGGCGACGAGCTCGGTGTCGGCCTCGGGCAGATCGAATGGCGGGCGGTTCGTCTCGGCGATCCCGCCGATGAAGAAGACGAGGAAGCCGATGAACTGCGGCGCGATGAACCAGATGGTGGCGTGCTGCTGGTGGACGATGGCCGCCAGCGAGAGCGAGTGGCTCATCAGCACGACGCCGAGGACCGCGAAGGTGAGCGACACCTCGTACGAGACCATCTGCGCGCACGTGCGCATCGAGCCGAGCAGCGCATACTTCGAGTGCGAGGCCCATCCGCCGATGATGAAGCCGTAGATGCCGAGCGAGCTCAGCGCGAACAGCAGGAGCAGCGAAATGGGCACGTCCACGACCGCGCCGTTCACGTCCCATCTCCAGATGTGCCAACCCGCGCCGAACGGGATCACGCTGAAGGCGGCGAGCGCCGTGAAGGCAGAGAGCACGGGCGCTGCGATGTAGAGGACGTCCACGGCGGAGGCGGGGAAGAAGCTCTCCTTCCGGATCAGCTTGACGAGGTCGGCGATCGGCTGCAGCAGGCCGAACGGGCCGGCCCGGTTGGGGCCGTAGCGAAGCTGCATGCGTCCGAGCACCTTGCGCTCGACCCAGGTCATGTAGGCGAAGGTCAGCAGCAGCAGGTTGATGATCAGGAACGCCTTGATCGGCGCGATCCACCAGGGCTCGATCACGGCTTGCTCACCTCCACGACGCCGCCGAGGTCGCCGGCGTGCTCGCTCGCGATCCGTGCGATCCCGGGTCGCAGCGACGGGTTGATCCGGGCCCGGAGCTCACGGAGAACGCCGACGTGCGACACGCTCACCGGCTCGCCGTTCCGGATCTTGCGGGTCTCGGCGTCCTCTGGCGAGAGCTCGACCTCGGGCGGCGGCCGCTGGAACTGGAGCTCCGGGACACGCTCGACTGCGGGGCCCGAGAAGAGGGCGTGGTAACGCACGAGCCGTAGCCCTCCATTCCTCGCGGGCGTGGGTAACGGCGCGGCGGGCAGTTCCGCAGGCGGCGCCTCGGTGCGGGTGCGCAGCTCGGCTCGCTCGCCCACCTCGCCGAAGGGCAGGCCGTCGTAGATCAACTCCGAGAGCTCGGCGAAGGCCGCCGAGGCGTAGGGGGGCAGCTCGACGTCGAAGCGCTCGGCCAGCTTCGAGATCCAGGCAAGCTCGTCCGGTGCGGGCGGGATCGCGGCCCGCCGCAGGCGCTGCAGCCGGCCCTCGAGGTTGACGTAGGTGCCGTCGCGCTCGAGGTAACTCGTGCCGGGGAGGACGAGGTCGGCCCAGCCGACGGCGAGGCCCTGGAACATCGAGATCACGATCACGCGCTCGGCCCGCTCGGCGAGGGCGCGCACGTTCGGGTCGGCCGCGGCCTCGTCCCCGGAGACGAGCAGGAGCCCGATCTCCTCCGGGGCCTCGGTCTCGTCGTCGCAGCAGGCGGCCCAGGCGTCGGCCACGCCACGGCCGTTCGGCGTCCGGGGCAGGTGGAAGGCGCCGGAGCCGGGCTTGTCGCCGAAGCCCAGCTTGTCCGCGAGTGCGGCGAGGTCCGCCCCACCGCGGCCTTCCTCGGCCGACCAGATGAGGATCGCGCGCTCGCTCTCGCGGAGCCGCTTGCCGAGGGCGTCGCGGGCGCTCCCGAGGCGGCGGCAGCTCTCGGTCGCGTCGCCTGCGTGCTCGATCTGCGCCCCGGCGCGGCGGGCGGCTCGCAGCCAGAGGTCGACGATGGGCGCCCGCTCGGCGACCGGCTCGTCCCCGAGGACGACCACGAGCTCGGCGTCGCGGATCGCTGCCAGCGGTAGGCGGTAGGCGTCGAGGGCGCTGCTCGTCTCCTCCGCCAGCAAGGCGGTGTGCGCCCCGAGACCCTGCCGCAGGAGCTTGCCCAGCGCGTAGGCCTGTTCGACCGTCTCGGAGCCGGAGAGGGCAGTGACGATCCGGCCTCCCGCGTCGCGTAGCAGCCGCTCGGCCTCGTCGAGCGCGTCATCCCACGAGAGCTCCTCGAAGCCGCGCCGCCGGACGCGGCGGAGCGGGTCGGAGATCCGGTCCCGCGCGTACAGGTGCGTGAAGGCGAAGCGGCCCTTGTCGCAGAGCCAGCCCTCGTCCACCTCGGGATGGTTGCGGGAGAGCATCCGCTTGACCTTCCCCTCGCGCATCGTCGCGTGCACGTTGCAGCCCACCGGGCAGAGCCCGCAGACCGTCGGCACGTTCTGGATCTCCCAGGGCCGGCCGGCGAAGCGGTACTGCGTCGAGGTCAGCGCGCCCACAGGGCAGAGCTCGATCACGTTGCCGGAGAACGGCGCGCGGTAGGGCAGGTCTTCGAAGGTGCCGATCAGCGAGAGCGCGCCGCGGTTGCGCGCGATCAGCTGGCCGTCCTCGGCGACGTCTTCGGAGAAGCGCGTGCAGCGGTAGCAGAGGATGCAGCGCTCGCGGTCGAGCGCGATCACCGGCGAGATCGGGATTGGCTTCTCCACGGTGCGCTTCTCGAATTCCATGCGCGTGTTGCCGGGGCCCCAGCGGAAGGTGAGGTCCTGCAGCGGGCACTCGCCGCCCTTGTCGCAGACGGGGCAGTCGAGGGGATGGTTGACGAGGATGAACTCGAGGGTCGCGTCCTGGCCCTCGGCGGCCTTGGCCGAGGTCTGGGCCGTGCGGACGACCATTCCGTCCTGGGCGGTCATGGTGCAGACGGCCTGGAGCTTCGGCATGCCTTCGACCTCGCAGAGGCACATACGGCAGGCGCCGACCCCCGGCCCCAGGCGCGGCTCGTAACAGAAGACCGGGATCTCTATCCCGGCCGAGAGCGCCGTCTCGATGATGCCCGTCCCCTTGGCCACCTGCACCTCGCGGCCGTCGATCACGACCGTGACCAGCTCGGGGCTCACGCGGGTACCTCGATCAAGCCGGAGTGGTGGTCGATCGGCGCGAAGACGCCTTCGAGCGATGACTCGCCGCCGAAGGGGCAGCCGCCCTCGTCGATGTGCTGCCGGTACTCGTCCTTGAACTTCGTCACGTAGCTGGCCACGGGCATCGCCGCCGCGTCGCCGAGCGGGCAGAGGCACTTGCCCAGGATCCGGTCGCAGACGTCGAGCAGCAGGTCGAGCTGAGAGTGCTCGGCCCGCCCCTCCTCGATTGCGTGCAGGAGCTGCACCATCCAGCGCGTTCCCTCGCGGCAGGGCGTGCACTTGCCACAGGACTCGTGCTGGTAGAACTGCGCCACCCGCAGGCCGAGCTGCACCATGCAGCAGCGGTCGTCGATCACGATCACCGCGCCGGAGCCGAGCATCGTCCCGGCTTCGGCCATCGAGTCGAAGTCGAGCGGGTACTGGATCTCGCCCGCGGTCAGGACCGGCACGGACGACCCGCCGGGAATCACCGCCTTCAGCTTCCGTCCCTCCGGGATTCCCCCGCCGATCCTGTAGATCAACTCGTAGAGGGAGGCTCCCAGCTCGAGCTCGTAGTTGCCGCCGTTGACCACGTTGCCCGAGAGCGAGAACACACGAGTCCCGGCCGAGTTCTCGACCCCGAGCGAGGCGTACCAGGCGCCCCCTTTCTCAACGATCGCCGGCACGGTCGCGATCGTCTCGACGTTGTTGATCAGCGTCGGGGACGCGTAGAGCCCCTGCACCGCCGGGAAGGGCGGCTTCGAACGAGGCTGCCCGCGCTTGCCTTCGAGCGACTCCAGCAGCGCCGTCTCCTCGCCGCAGATGTACGCGCCGGCGCCACGGTGGATGACGACCGTGACGCCTTTGAGCAGCTTCGCCTCCCGCACCTCGTCGAGCGCTGCCCGCAGCACGTCAAACTCGTGCGTGTACTCACCGCGCAGGTAGATGAAGATGCTCTGGGACCCGATCGCGTGCGCGGTGATCAGGCAGCCCTCGAGCAGCCGGTGCGGCACTCGGAACATGATCTCGCGGTCCTTGAAGTCGCCCGGCTCCGACTCGTCGGCGTTGACGACCAGGTAGACGGGCTTGCCCGTGTCCTTCGCGAGGAAGCTCGCCTTGCGGCCCATCGGGAACCCGGCGCCGCCGCGCCCGCGCAGGCCGGAGGCCAGCAACTCCTCGATCAGCGCCTGGGGCTGCATCTTGCGCGCCTGCTTGAGGGACTTGAAGCCGCCTACCTTGCGGTACTTGGCGAGCTTCGTCAGGTCGCGCTCGTCCGCGCCGGCGAGGACGATCGTCACGCGCTCGCGGCTACCCACCGCGCAGCTCCTGCAGGAGCCCGGGCACGTCCCCGGGGGTCACCGGCTCGCGGTAGCGGTGGTCGACGACGACGACCGGAGCCCAGCCACAGCCGCCGGCGCACTCCATCGTCTTCAGCGTCACCGCGCCGTCCTCGGTCGTCTCGCCTGGCCGCACGCCGAGCTCGCGCTGAAAGGCCTCGACTACCTGCTGCGCCCCCACGAGCGCGCACGAGACGTTGGTGCAGACCTCGACCAGGTGCCGCCCCACCGGCTCCAGGTGCAACATGTCGTAGAACGACGCGACCGCCTGGACGTACGCGGGGGTGACCCCGAGTGCCGTGCCGACCTCCTCCAGCGCCTGCGGTGGGAGCCAGCCGTCGTTCTGTTTCTGCGCGAGGTGCAGCGCCGGCAGGATCGCCGAGCGCGTTTCCGGATACTGGCCCGCGATCTTGCGGATCTCCTGCACGAGCGTCATAGGGCGGACACCTCACCTAAAAAGTGTCGACCGGTCGTTTCAGACGGCCGCACGGGCAGAGCCCGTCCGGCCTGAGATCGACATCGCAAGCGACGTCTCATCTATCGACCTCGCCCATGAGCGTGTCGAGCGAGCCGACGATCGCGATCAGGTCTGCCACGAGCGCGTCGTTCATACAGGTCGCCGTCGCTTCGAGCGCGACGAAGCTCGGCGCGCGGAACTTGACCCGCCACGGTTTCGGCCCGCCCTCGGAGACCACGTAACAGCCGAGCTCGCCGCGCGGCGACTCGACCGGGACGTAGACCTCGCCCTCGGGCACGCGGAAGCCCTCGGTGACGATCTTGAAGTGATGGATGAGCGATTCCATCGAGGTGTGGAGCTCCTCGCGTGGGGGCAGCACGACCTTGCGGTCGTCCGCGATCCACGGCTCCTCCGCCAGCTCCTCGAGCCGGTCGAGACACTGGGCGACGATGCGGGTCGACTCCCGCATCTCGTCCATGTGCACCTTGTACCGGTCCCAGACGTCGCCGTTCTCGTAGACCGGCACCTCGAACTCAACCTCGTCGTAGGCAAGATACGGCTGCGCCTTGCGCAGGTCCCAGTCCACCCCGGAGCCGCGCAGCACCGGCCCCGTCTGGCCGAGCGCGATCGCGTCGTCTGCCGAGAGCAGGCCCAGCCCCTTCGTTCGCTCGAGCCAGATCGCGTTCCGGTCGACGAGCGCCTCGTACTCGTCGACCGCCTTCGGCATCCAGCCGACGAACTTGCGCGCCTCCGGGAAGAACCCCGGCGGGATGTCCTCGGCGAGGCCCCCGACCTGGTAGTAGCGCGTGTGCATGCGCTCTCCCGTGACCATCTCGAAGAGGTCGAGAATCTGATCACGCTCGCGGAAGCAGTACCAGAACATCGAGATCGCTCCGAGCTCCAGCGCCGCGGTCGCCAGCCACACCAGGTGCGAGTGGATCCGGTTCAGCTCGGCCAGGCACATGCGCATCCAGGTCGCCTTGCGCGGGATCTGGAGCCCGAGCAGCTTCTCGACCGCGAGCACGAAGACGAGCTCGTTGTTCTGGAAGGAGAGGTAGTCGATCCGCGGGGCGTAGGTGATCGCCTTCCACCAGCTCTTCTGCTCCATGTTCTTCTCGAAGCCGGTGTGCAGGTAGCCGACCACCGCGCGCAGCCCGACCACGTGCTCGCCGTGCAGCTCGACCACGAGGCGCAGCACGCCGTGTGTCGAGGGGTGATTCGGCCCGAAGTTGACCTCGAGGATGTCGTCGGAGTCGCGCAGCTCGGGCGGCACCGCAAGGATCGTCGGCACCGGCGAGGGGATGCGCGAGCCCTCGTAGATCTTCGGCCTTTCGGGTGCTAGAGCCACTACTCCTCACCCGAGAAGCGGACCGGCTCGCCGCCGATCGGGTAGTCCTTGCGCAGCGGGTGGCCCTCCCAGTCGTCCTCCATCAGGATCCGCGAGAGGTTCGGGTGGCCTTCGAACCGGATGCCCATCATGTCCCAGGCCTCGCGCTCGTGCCAGTCGGCGGTCGGCCAGACCGCGACCACACTCGAGACCGGCTCGCCCTCGTCCAGCCACACCTGCACGCGCACACGTTTGCCGGCCGGGATCGCGAGCAGGTGGTAGTTCAGCGCGAAGCGCTTCGGCTTCGGCTCGGGCGTCCGCTCGTACCCCTGGGAGCCGGGCGCGTTGAGGTCGCGGCCGCCCGCGGTGCCGATGTAGCCGGCGACACCACCGAAGCCCCAGCCGAGGTAGTCGGTCGGCGTGACATCGGCGAGCATGTTGAAGCGCTCCTCGTCGCGCAGGTGCAGGCAGGCCTCCTCGAGCCTCGCGGGGTCGACGACGAGGGTCGTCTCGGCGAACGCCTCCCGCGACTCGACGAGGCCGGGGACGCCCTCGTAGGTCAGGAGGCCACTCCGCGGATCTCGTAGGCCGGCGGCACCCCCGCCTTGATCTTCTCCTGAAGCCGGACGATGCCCTCGAGCAGCGCCTCCGGCCGCGGTGGACAACCGGGCACGTGGATATCAACGGCGACGATCTTGTCCACGCCCTGAAGCACGGCGTAGTTGTTGAACATCCCGCCGGAGCTGGCGCAGGCGCCCATGGCGATCACCCACTTCGGCTCGAGCATCTGGTCGTAGATCTGCCGCAGCGGTGCGGCCATCTTGTGCGCGACACGTCCGGAGACGATCAGCAGGTCGGCCTGGCGCGGCGAGGAGCGAAAGACCTCGGCGCCGAAGCGCGCAACGTCGTAGCGCGCCGAGACGATCGACATCATCTCGATGGCGCAGCAGGCGAGGCCGAAGGTATCGGGCCAGATGGAGCTCGACTGCGCCCAGGCGATCGCCTTGTCCACGGTCGTCAGCATCAGTCTCTGCTCGAGGTCGCCGAGCTCTTGCTCGAAGGTTCCGGGCTCGCCCGGCCGCATCACCCGCTCGGAGTGGAGGCCGTAATCGGCCAGCCGTTTCTTCAGCGCCACTCGAGCGCCCCCTTGCGCCAGATGTAGACGTACGCCACACCGAGGATCAGCAGGAAGAACGCGAACTCGACGAAGCCGAACCACTTGAGCAGGTGGAGGATCACCGCGAGCGGATACAGGAAGACGATCTCGATGTCGAAGACGATGAAGAGCATCGCCGTGAGGTAGAAGCTGATCGTGAAGCGGCTCTGCTCCAGCGGGCCCTGGGAGACCCCGGACTCGAACTCCAGCGAGCGCGTGCGGTAGCGGCGGTGCGGCCGCGTTGCGAACACGAACGACATGACCATCATCGAAGCCGGAATCGCGAGCGCGAAGAGCCCGTAGATCAGGAAGGGCAACCAGCTGTGGAGCACGCATTCCTCCCGGGTAGGGCGAGCCGGAAGTTAGCAGAGCGGGACAGGCTACGAGCGAGGAGGAAAACGGCTCAACCAAGCGTGAGACAGCTGTTACAAACTCGCGTTTCAAAGACCCCCTGAGGGGGATTCGGACAGCCGAAGCACGCTGCTAGGATGGGCGCCGATGGAGATCACCGAGAGCCCGCTCACCCTTGTCTCGCTGACGGAGAGCGCCGCGGCGAAGATCAGGGAGCTGATGGCCGAGGAGCCCGAGGGCGAGGCCTCGGTCCTGCGCATCGCCGTCCAGGGCGGTGGCTGCTCGGGGTTCCAGTACGCGCTCGGGTTCGACCGCGGCGCCCAGGAGGGCGACAGCGAGCTCGAGAGCCAAGGCGTTCCCGTGGTCGTCGACCCGTTCAGCGCCCCCTACCTCTCCGGCACCGAGATCGACTGGGTCGAGGGCCTCCAGGCCGGTTTCGCGATCAACAACCCGAACGTCTCGGCCTCCTGTGGCTGTGGTCACTCCTTCCAGGTAGAAGAGGGCGACGACGTGCCCGACGCTGAGGCCGGCGGCTGCGGCCCTAGCTGCTCGCACTAGTTTTCCGTCCTGGCCACCGGTCTAGACTCGCCCCGGCCCGCGCGCACGGCTTCAAAGCCAGCCGCGGCGGCGACCGCTGCCGGATAGCCGCGAGTACCATTCCGGCCGCGTGAGCGAGAACGGCGTCGCCGACATCACCATTCTCGGGGCCGGCCCCACCGGTCTCGCCGCTGCGTACTACGCAGGACACCGCGACGCCTCAGTCCGCATCATCGAGAGCCTCGAGCAGCTGGGCGGCCAGGTGGCCGCCGTCTACCCCGAAAAGCACGTCTACGACGTCGCGGGCCATCCGAAGATCCTCGGCACGAAGCTGATCGAGCTCAGCGCTGAGCAGGGCCTCCAGTACGGGCCCGAAGTGCTTCTGGGCGAGGAGGTGCAGACGCTGGAGCGACTCAGCCAGAACGGCGAGGAAGTGTTCGCGATCGGCAGCGACAAGGGCGGCCCCTATTTGACACGGGCGCTGATCATCACCGCCGGCCACGGCGCGTTCGAGCCGCGCAAGCTCGGAATCGAGGGGATCGAGACGTGGGAGGACAAGGGCGTCCATTACTTCGTGCGCGAGAAGGACGTCTTCCGCGACCGCGCCTGCGTGATCGTCGGCGGCGGCGACTCCGCGCTCGATTGGACGCTCGGCTTGCAGGACACGGTCCGGGCACCGATCGCGCTCGTCCATCGCCGAGACACCTTCCGCGCGCTCGAGTCCTCGGTGAACGAAGCGCGCTCCCTCGAGGGCGAGGGCCGCGTTCGGATCTTCACGCCCTGCGAGGTGCGCGAGATCCACGGCGACGGGAACATTCAGGCGGTCTCGATCGAAAACACGAAGACAGGCGAGGTCGAACAGGTCCAGTGCGAGGCCCTGATCACGCTGCTCGGCTTCCACTCGCACCTGGGCGCGATCGCCGACTGGGGCCTCGAGCTGGAGGGTAAGCGTCAGATCAAGATCGATCCCATGACCTGCGAGACGACCCTTCCCGGCGTGTACGCGGCAGGCGACGTCGCCGGCTATCCGGGCAAGATCACGTTGATCACGATCGGCATGGGCGAGGCCGCGATCGCCGCCAACAACGCGGTCGCCTCGATTCGCGGGGAGAAGGTCCAGCCCAAGTACTCGACCGACTGAACGCCGCTACGCGGCTAACCCGCGCAGACTGCGCGCCCTGACGGGCGCTCCGCTGCACGCTTCCAGGTCTCCGAACGCCGGGGCGACGCTGTCTAGACTGAGTTCGTGGCACGAGCAGAGGCGCGAAAGGAGCTGTGGGGCGTGGAGACCAGCAAGGCCATTGAGAACTTCCCCGTCTCCGGCGAGCCGATCCCGGCGCCGGTTGCGCGCTGGCTGGGTCGAATCAAGGCCGCCGCCGCGCGTGTCAACGCCGAGCTCGGCCTGCTCGACGCCGACAAGGCGGAGCGGATCGCCTCGGCGGCCGACCGGGTCGGAGCCGGCGAGCTCGACGACCAGTTTCCCATCGACGTCTTCCAGACCGGATCCGGAACCTCCTCGAACATGAACGCGAACGAGGTGATCGCTGCGCTGGCCGGCGGGGATGTTCATGCGAACGACGACGTCAACATGGGCCAGTCCTCGAACGACGTCTTCCCGACCGCGGTCCACCTGGCGGCGCTCGACGAGATCGTGAACCAGCTGCTGCCTGAGCTCGAGCGCCTCGCCGCTGCGCTCGCGGTCAAGGCGGAGGAGTTCGACGACGTCGTCAAGTCGGGGCGTACACACTGGATGGACGCCGTACCGGTGACGCTGGGCCAGGAGTTCGGCGGCTACGCGGCGCAGGTGCGCGAAGGGATGGCGCGCGTGCGCGACACGCTGCCGCGACTCGGCAAGGTCCCGCTGGGTGGCACCGCGACCGGGACGGGCCTGAATACCCACCCGGAGTTCGCCTCGCGTGTGCGCGCGCGCCTGCACGAGCACACTGGCCTCGAGATCTCCGCACCGGCCGATCCGTTCGAGTCGCAGGCCGCGCGGGACGCGCTCGTCGAGGTCTCCGGTGCGCTCAAGGTCGTCGCCGTCTCCCTGACGAAGATCGCGAACGACATCCGCTTCATGGGCTCGGGCCCGCGCGCCGGCCTCGGCGAGCTGATCCTGCCCGAGCTCCAGAAGGGGAGCTCGATCATGCCGGGCAAGGTCAACCCGGTGCTGCCGGAGGTCGTGACGCAGGTCGGCGCGCAGGTGATCGGCAACGACCAGGCAATCGCCGTCGGCGGCCTTCAGGGCCACTTCGAGCTGAACGTCTTCGTGCCGCTGCTGGCCCGCAACCTGCTCGACTCGATCAAGCTGCTCGCAAGCGCGTCACGCCTCTTCGCCGAGAACTGCGTCGAGGGAATCGAGGCCAACCGCGAGACCTGCGAGCGCTACGCGGAGCTGACGCTGTCTGCGGCGGCCGCGCTCAACCCCCACATCGGCTACGACAAAGTGGGCGAGATCGTCAAGGCGGCGGCGAGCTCCGGCCGCTCCCTGCGCGAGGTGGCGATCGAAGCCGGCGTCGACGAGGCCACTCTGGACGAGGCCCTCGACTATCGCAAGATGGCCAAGCCCCACGAGCGGGCGTAGGTTCCGAAAGCTTCAAGGAGCAGAAAGGAGCTGCCGCCGCGGGGCCCTTTCTACGTTTTCTAAAACGTGATCGAGGGGGCGGCTGAGGCTTGCCGACACGTTGAAACGGTGAAGCGGCCCAACCTTCTCGTTGCGACGCTTGCCGCCGCGCTCGCACTTACCGGATCCGCCTCAGCCGCCGGCAATCCGTTGGGGCTCAGCGTGGTCCGGTTCGCGCCCGAGACGACCCCGGCGCAGATGCGCGCCGCCGTCGCCTCCGCCGGGGGCGCCGTAGTCCTCGACCTGAGCGAGATCGACGCACTAGAGGCCTGATGCGTATTCGGTAGGGACCCGCGTCTTTACGATGCAGGCGCAGCCGTCGGCCGCTAAGACCGTCCAAAGCAAGCGCTTCTCGTTTGACGCCTGATCTAGGAGGGCATATAAGCCACTTGGCACAAGCTTGCGAGGCGGTCAAGGGGAGCGTTTCGCACCGGTGGGGAGGTCCGAGGGGGACACACACAAACTGCTGTGAGTCGAACGTGCAACGGCCGCAAGGCTGCTTCCGCACCGGGGTCGGCAAACAACCCAAGGGGAGAGTCGATGACACGAACACGTACGAGCGTCGTAGGGGCGATGTTTTTCCTGCTCGCCGGGGCGCTCGCTCTGACCCTGGTCCTCCTGACCGGGAAGTCGTCCGGCGGGAACCAGCTCAAGGTCGGGGCCGGCCTGGCCGGTCCCAGTTCGAAGGAGGCGACCGCAGGTGAAGGACCAGCCGGCGGCTACGAGGCGTACCGCTCAGCCACGCGGACCTATCCTGCGGAGGCCATTCCACCTGCTGTCGTGGCCCGCGCGAAGGCGACGTTCAATCGGATCGGCCGCGCGGATGCACGGCGCATTCGGAGCGGTCGTGTCTTCCTGGCCGACGGCAAGCAATGGAGGCACTACGGCCCGAGGGTAAACGCCACCCAGCCGGGCGTCACCGCGTTCTCCGGGGCGACGAACGACACGGCCGCCCGCACGGTGGCGCTCGTGGCGGACCCGGACTGTAGTGCCAGGAAGTGCCGGCTCTGGGCGGGAGTGTCCGGAGGCGGCGTCTGGCGGACGGACAACGCTCTTGCTCCGGATCCGGAGTGGAAGCAGCTGAGCCCCGAGGATCTCGACCAGAACTCGGTCGGGAGTCTCGTGCTCGACCCCACCGACAGAAAGCACGACACGCTCTACCTCGGGACGGGCGAGGGCAATCGCTGCTCGTCCGGCTGTGAGGCCGGCGTCGGCGTCTACAAGTCGACCGACAGCGGGAACCACTGGAAGAAGCTAGACGGCACGTGCGTCAGCAATTCCACCTACACGTGCGCGAACCCCGGCAAGGACTCCTTCCTCGGCCGAGGCATCAACGGAATCGTGATCGACCCGCGCAACGGCAAGCACATCTTCGTCGGTTCCGCGCAGGCCGTTCGCGGTCTCTCGCACGTGATCGGAAGCGGCGGCACGACTCGCGCCGAGCCCGGAGCGAACCAACCCGGTCTCTATGAGTCCTTCGACGGCGGCAAGACGTTCACCGAGGTCTGGAACGGGAGCATTCCCGGCGGCTTCGGCGTCACCGACGTCGGGCTCGACCCGCTCAACCTCGACGTTGTGTACGCGTCCGCGTTCGAGGCCGGTGCGTGGCGGCGCGATGCAGGGGCGCCTTCGACGACGTTCTCGCAGGTCTTCGCCCCGCAGTTCGCGGGTGGCGGGACCGACCGCACGATGTTCGCGCTAACCGTCAAGAACGCGAAGACGCGGATCTACCTGACGGACGGCACGGCCAACGGCGGCGGGATCGCCGGCGCGCTCGCGGCGAACTTCTGGCGCACGGACAACGCGAATCAGCCGGCAGCGGCGCTGCTGGCCTCGCAGGGCCCAGGGGCAGGTGAACCGAATCCGGCGAACGTGTTCCCCGCGACCTACCCGGGCTGGCAGAAGCTGACGTCGAAGACGACGTCGAGCCCGTTCTTCGCCACGGACGACTTCTGCACCGGTCAGTGCTGGTACGACCAGGACGTGTACACGCCGGCCGGATTGCCCGACACCGTGTACGTGATCGGCTCCTTCCTGTACGGCGAGCTGCCGTGCAACACGAAGGGCGTCTCGTGCGGCAACGGCCGCTCAAACGGCCGTGCCTCGCTCTACTCGCACACCGCGGGCGATCCTGACGGCTCGCGTGCCGATCTCCGCACGTTCAGCGACCTGACGGACGACGCTCGGGAGACCCCGGCACCGTGGTGCGCTTTCGCTCCGTACGGCTTCGGAGCGTGCACGCACGCACAGAACGGGATGCATCCGGACCAACACGAGGTCATCGTCAACCCCGGGAATCCGACGCAGATCTTCCAGGCGAGCGATGGTGGCGTGATCCGGACCAGCGGGTCCTTCGCTGACATCTCGTCGCAGTGCGACGAGCCATGGCGCAGCGGCGCCACGGGAGGCCCGCCTGCAGGAGGCAGCTATCTCACCTGCAAGCGCCTGCTCTCGCGGGTGCCGACGGCGCTCGACCACATCTCGAAGAAGGTGGGCAGCACGATTCAGCTCATCAACGTTGCGATCAACCCCTCGAACTCGTGCGAGGTCATGGGTGGGACGCAGGACAACGGCACCTGGTCGAACAACAGCAACTGCGACCGCAACACGTTCAACCAGGTGATCTACGGAGACGGGGCCAACGCCGTCTACGACGCGACGAACGGGACGTGGCGGGCGAACGGCTTCACGAGCGGGTTCGGCGACTCGAACTTCCGCAACGGCGATCCGGAGCGGTGGGTCATCACCACGGCTCCGATGATCAGGAGCGGTGAGGCCTTCTCGTTCTACTGGCCTCAGATCGGCGATCCGAATCCGGTCCCCGGCACGCACCCGATCTACAACGGCGGGCGGCATGTCTGGAGGAGCTGGGCCTTTGGCGCCGGGCACATCTCGGTTCCGCAGCAGACGACGCCTGACGTCGCCTTTTACGAGGCGAACTGTCCCGAGTTCGTGACAGGTGGGGACACCCCGGGCTGCGGCGATTACCAGCCGCTGGGCGGGCCTCAGGGCAACGACCAGCCGGGCGACCTGGCCGGGACGTTCTACGGAACCGATCGCGTCGGGCCTGTCCTCAACACCATCTCGTGGATCGCCCGAAGCGGTGGCGATCACGGGACGATGTGGGCCGCGACGTCTGGAGGCCGCGTCTTCGTCTCGCACAATGCGGACGCAGCGGATCCGGTCGCAGTCACGTGGCACAGGATCGACAGCTCGATCTCGGGCAACTCGCCCACGCGGTTCCCGAGCGGGATCTACGTCGATCCGAGTGATCCGAGCCACGCCTGGATCTCCTACTCCGGGTACAGCATCAACACACCGACCACTCCTGGTCACGTCTTCGACGTACACGAGGGCACCCCGGGAGTCTCGGGTTCGGGCATCTTCACGAACTTGAACGTGGAGAGTGGCTCGTCCGCGTACCCGACCCCGTTCGCCGACGGCGACCTGCCGGTGAGCGACATCGTCCGTGACGACGCGACGCACACGTTGTACGTCGGCACGGACTTCGGCGTTCTCCGCGGGAACAACGACGGAGCGAGCTGGCACGTCACGGAGGGCATGCCTCGCTACGAGATCATGCACCTCGAGATCCAACCGTCGAACCGCGCTCCGACCTGCGTCGGAACGTCGCATTGCCCGCGGTTGATCTACGCGGCAACGCACTCGCAGGGCTTCTGGCGGATGAAGCTGGGCGGGAACTAGCCCGCTCGGCGCAGGCGCCGTTGAAGAGGGCCGCCTCCGGGCGGCCCTCTTCTTGGTCCAGGGGCGGAGCAAATGAGACTAAGAGGGATCCGCGTGCCCGCCGGCCGCGGTGGCTAGGAGCGCTTTAGTAGGCCACCGCTCCGCGACCCGTCACGGCGGCGTGCCGCTGTTCGTCGGCTCGGTAGCTCGAGCGCACGAGGGGGCCGGAGAAGACCGAGCCGAAGCCGAGAGCCTCGCCCTGCTCGCGGAACCAGCGGAACTCGTCGGGGTGCACCCAGCGGTCGATCTTCGCGTGCTTCGCGCTCGGCTGGAGGTACTGGCCGATCGTCACCACGTCGACCCTGTGCTCACGAAGGTCGCTCATGGTCTCGACGACCTCGTCATTGCTCTCGCCGAGGCCGACGATGATCCCGGACTTCGTCAGCACCGGGTAGTCGGCGAGCTCTTTCGCCCGCTCGAGCACCGGACTTCGTCAGCACCGGGTAGTCGGCGAGCTCTTTCGCCCGCTCGAGCAGCCAGAGCGCCTTGTCGTAGGAGGCCTTGGCGCCGCGCATGCGCGCGTGCAGCCGCCGCGCCGTCTCGATGTTGTGATTGAACACGTCGGGCCGCTCGGCGAGAACGGTGCGGAGAGCCTGCTCTTCGACCCCGAGGAAGTCAGGTGTTAGGACCTCGATCGTCGCCTCCGGCACCTTGTGCTTGAGAGCGCGGATGGTCGCCGCGTAATGGGAAGCGCCACGGTCGGGAACGTCGTCACGGTCGACCGAGGTGACGACGACGTGCTTGAGGTTCATCCGCGCCGCCGTCGCCGCAAGCCGCAGCGGCTCGAGCGGGTCCGGTGGGTGTTCGGGCCGGCCGGAGTTGACGTAGCAGTAGCGGCACGCGCGGGTGCAGGTGTCGCCGAGGATCTGGAACGTGGCCGTGCCCCGGCCCCAGCACTCGGAGATGTTCGGGCAGCGCGCCTCCTCGCAGATCGTGTTCAGGCCGGCGCCGTGGATCAGCTTGCGCACGTCGAAGTAGGCGGAGTCGGCGCTGGGCGCGCGCACCTTCATCCACTCGGGCCGCCGAGGCCGCTCGGCGACGGGCAGCGAGCGTTCCATGAGGCTGGAGTCTAGAGACTGGAAAGGCCGCGCCGTCTGGCGGCGCTCGGCGGCTAGTTCGAGCCGAAGATCGAGCTCTCCAGGACGTAGAACGCGGCCGTCGCCAAAAAGAGAAGCACGCTCGCCGTCGGGCTTACGAACGCGACGAGCGTCGCGGCCAGGTAAATCCACGGGCCGGGCAGGTAGCTGCGGCTGATGCCGCTGACGACGCTCGCGTCGGCATCGGCGCGAAGAAGTCGCTTGCCACGGGAGGCGTAGAACCACGTGACGCTGAACATGACCGCGGTTGCAACCATCGTGAAGCCGTACGCGAGGGCGGCGTCGCGTGCGCCCTCGCTGCGGATGTGCTCGGCCACGAGCCGGGTGGGGAACGGGACGAACGCGATGCACATCAGGAGGCCGACCGTGGCGAGCAGGAAACGCCGGTCGACCTTGTCGAGTTGCGCCATGACGGTGTGGTGGTTGACCCACATGATCCCGATCGTGACGAAGCTCACCGCATAGGCCAGGTAGGACGGCCAGATGTGAAGCAGCCGCGAGCCGAGATCGGGAACGTCCGTGACCTGCGCGTCCACGTTCAGGATCAGCAGTGTCGCCGCGATTGCAAAGACGCCGTCGGCGAAGGTCTCGAGCCGGGCGGTGTTCACGCGGCGAGTCTACGAGCCGGGCCTGTCGACCCCGGTCGGGTGTGTCGAGGAGCGGCCGAGAGGAGCTAGCGCGTGCCGGCTATCTGCCCGTGGACCGGTTGCGGCCAGAGACCGTGTCCATCCTCGGCCGGAAGCTCGTCGAACGAGAGCCCGAAGACCTCCTCGAGCGCCGCGATCGCGTGAGGTCGCACCTCGTCGAGCGAGACCCGCCGCTCGAGCTCGCGCGCGATCGTCGTGAAGGACGCGTCCTCGATCCCGCAGGCGGTGATCCAATCCGTGAACGGCGCCGGATCGAGGTCGACATTGAGCGCGTATCCGTGAGTCGTCACCCACTTCGCCACGTGGATCCCGATCGAAGCGATCTTGCGCGGAGGCCCGTCGACCCAGATCCCTGTGAGCCCATCGATTCGCGTCGCCTCGACCCCGAGCGGCGCCAGCGTGCGGATCAACGCCTCCTCGAGGTCGCGGCAGTAGCGCTTCACGTCCCGCCCGTGACGCTGCAGGTCGAGGATCGGGTAGCAGACGAGCTGTCCGGGACCGTGGTAGGTGGACTTGCCGCCGCGGTCGGTCTCGACGATCTCGACCTCGGCACCCTCGGGCACGTGCAGCTCTCCCTCCTCAGCGCGCCGGCCGAGCGTGATCACGGGCGGATGCTCGAGCAGCACCACGGTGTCGGGGATCGCGCCCTGCGAGACCGCGCCCGCGAGCGAGCGCTGCAACGCCCAGGCCTCCCCGTACGGGACCAGGCCCGGCTGGAGGAGGTAGGCGCCGGCGCTCAGTAGTTCGACTCGTCCCAGCTCTCGAGCCGCTGGCGCAAGTCGCGCAGGAAGCGGCCGGCGAGCGCGCCGTCCACGAGCCGGTGGTCGTATGTGAGAGTCAGGTTCATCATCGGCCGGATCGCGATCACGTCCTCGCCGAGCTCGTCCTGGACGACCCAAGGCCGTTTCACGACGGCATAGGTGCCGAGGATCGCCGCTTGGGGCTGGCTGATCACAGGGGTGCCGTGGAAGGTTCCGTACCCCCCGGGGTTCGTGATCGTGAACGTTCCGCCCTGCACGTCGTCCGGAAGCAGCTTCTTCTCTCGCGCCCGCGCGGCGATCTCCGAGACGGCGCGGGCCATCCCGAGCAGGTTGAGGCCCTCGGCGTGGCGGATCACGGGGACGATCAACCCCTTGCCGTCGGCCAGCTCGACCGCGAAGCCGAGGTTGACGTAGTTGCGCGTGACGATCTGGTCGCCGCGTAGCTCGCCGTTGATCCAGGGGTACTCGCGCAGCGTCTCGACGACAGCGCGGGCAACGAACGCGAGATAGGTCGGGTTGACGCCGTAGCTCTGCTGGTACTCCTTCTTCAGCTTCTTGCGGATCGTCACCACCTTCGACATGTCCACCTCGATCGCGCTCGTCACGTGCGCGGAAGTGTCGAGCGAGCGGCGCATGTGCTCGGCGATCCCGCGGCGCATGGCGTTCATCGGCTCGAAGCTCTCGCCGATCTCGGGCTGGCCGGCCTCTGCCACTGGCGCGGGCTGGCGCGAGGGGGCCGGGGCGGGAGCGGCGACGGGGGCCGCTGCAGGCGGCGGAACGGGGGCTGGAGGAGGAGGAGCAGGGGCTGGAGGGGGAGGCGGAGCCTCGACCGGAGGGGCCGGCTCGGCGGGAGCGGCCGCCTCGGCGGCGGCGGTTGCCTCGACCGGAGCCGCCTCCTCCTGTGCCGGCTGGGCCTGGCCGCCCGACTCGACGAAGGCGAGGATGTCCTTCTTGGTCACCCTGCCGCCGCGACCGGTGCCGGAAACGCGGCTCACGTCGACGCCGTGCTCGGAGGCGATCCGCGCGACGACCGGCGAGACGAACGTCTTCTCTCCCCCGCCGTCGGCATCCGCGGGAGCTGGAGCGGGAGCAGGCGCCGGAGCGGGAGCTGCGGGCGCGGCCCCCTCGACAGCCCTGGCCGTCGGCGTCTCGCCCTCGGAGCTCGAGGGCGCCTCTGCCTCTGCCACGGCCTGGGCGGTCGCGGGCTCGAACGGCGCCTCCTCGGCGGGTGGAGCCTCGGCCGGTGGAGCCTCGACCACCGCGCCCTCGGGCGCGATCACCGCGAGCTTCGTTCCCACCTCGACCGTCTCGCCCTCCTGGACGAGGATCTGTTGCAGGATCCCCTCTCCGGGGCTCGGCACCTCGGTGTCCACCTTGTCGGTCGAGATCTCGAGCAGCGACTCGTCGGCGGCGATCTTCTCGCCCTCCTGCTTGAGCCACTTCGTGATCGTCCCCTCGGAGACCGAGACGCCCATCTGGGGCATGACGACATCGATCGCGGAGGTCGTGGCCACGCTACGCGTCCTTGGATGACGAATTGAGTGGGTTCGTTGACAGCACCGTTACGGGAAGCGCCTCCATCCCATTAGTACTCCGCGAGCTCCCGAATCCCCGCTGCGACGCCGTCGACCTGCGGGATGAACGCCTTCTCGAGCGGCGGCGAGAACGGTACGGGCGCATCGGGTGCCGTGATCCGCCGTAGCGGCGCGTCGAGCTCCTCAAAGGCCTCTTCGGCGATCGTCGCCGCGATCTCGCCGCCGAACCCGCCGGTGTGCGTGTCCTCGTGCAGGACGAGCGCCTTGGAGGTCTTCGCAACGCTCTCCAGCACCGCCTCCTTGTCCCAGGGGATCAGCGTGCGCAGGTCGATGATCTCGACGGAGATGCCGTCGGCCTCGAGCTGCTGCGCGGCCTCGTCGGCGGTATGCACCATCGCGCCCCACGTGATCACGCACACATCGTCGCCTTCGCGGTGGACGCGGGCCTGGCCGAACGGGGTCGCGTAGCGCTCATCCGGTACCTCGGCCTTGAGCCGCCGGTAGAGGTGCTTGTGCTCGAAGTAGAGCACTGGGTTCGGGTCTTCGATCGCCGTCACCAGCAGGCCCTTGGCATCCTCCGGCGTGGCCGGGCAGACGATCTTCAGGCCAGGGATGTGGGCGAACGAGCTCTCCGGGTTCTGCGAGTGGAACGGCCCGCCCGAGAAGCCGCCGCCGGAGGGGAGCCGAACGACGATCGGCACCGGCGTGCCCGCACGGTAGCGCTGCTTGGCGGCGACGGTGACGAGCTGGTCCCAGGCGCACGAGATGAAGTCCGCGAACTGCATCTCGGCGACAGGCCGCATCCCCATGATCGCGGCGCCGGTGCAGCCGCCGACGATTGCCGTCTCCGAGAGCGGTGCGTCGAGCACGCGCCAGGGGCCGAACTCCTCCTGGAAGCCGAGCGTGACCTTGAAGGCGCCGCCGTAGACGCCGACGTCCTCGCCGATCACGAAGACACGCTTGTCGCGGCGCATCTCCTGGCGGAGACCGTCCGAAATTGCCTGCAAATACGTCTTTTCAGCCAATGGGGGGAGCCATCTACTTGTGGTGGGGCGTGTCGAGGTCCTCGGGCGTCGCGAACACGCCTTCGGTGAGCGTCGAGGGATCCGGCAGCGGCGATTCGTCGGCGCGCTGGAGCGCCTCGTTCAGCAGCCTCTTGACCCCGGAGGAGATCTCGTCCTCCTGGTCGTCGCTGAGCTCGCCGTGTTCGCGCAGCCAGCTGCGGAAGCGCTCGATCGGATCGCTGGCGGCCCAGCGCTCGAACATGTCCTTCGGGACGTAGAACGCGTCGTCGTGAACCGCGTGGCCCTCCATGCGCAGGGTCAGGCACTCGAGCAGGGTCGGCCCTCCGCCCTGGCGCGCCTTCTCGATCGCGCGCCGGGACTCGCGGTAGACGGCGAGCACGTCGCTGCCGTCCACGACGACGCCCTCGAAGCCGTAGGCCTCGGCGCGGTCGGCCACGTGCTCGGTCGCGTACTCGAGATAGGTTGGCGTCGAGTAGGCCCACTGGTTGTTGTCGCAGATGAAGACCACCGGAAGCTTGCGCACGCCGGCGAGGTTCATCGCCTCGTGCGTGTCCCCGCGCGCAGAGGCGCCTTCCCCGAACCAGCCGACCGCGACCCGCTTCTCCTCACGAATCCTGAAGGCGAGCGCGCACCCGACCGCGACCGGGAGCATTGCCGGGAGGTGGCTGACCATCGCGAGCAGCCCGAGCCTCGAGTCGGCCATGTGCACGTTGCCGTCCCTGCCCCGAGTCGGCCCGTCCGCCCGCCCCATGTACTGCGCGAAGATGCGCCAGGGCTCGACCCCGCGCGTGACGTGGACGCCCATGTCCCGATGCAATGGGGTACCGACGTCCTCGGCAGCCATCGCGGTCGCGACGCCGACCGCGGCGGCCTCATTGCCCCGGCCTGTGTAGAAGGAGCCCGGAATCTTCCCCTGCTTGTAGAGGATATGGCCGCGCTCCTCGATCCCGCGCGTGATCAGCATGCTGCGGTAGATCGCAAGGAGGTCCTCGCGGTCGAGACCGGCTTCCTTGACCTCCTGGAGCGAGCCGACAGGCTCGGCTTCACGCGCGATTGCCATGCGAGTACCCCTGAGACGACGGGACGGACAGGAAGGCCGAACTCTAACGACTCGCTAGGATCGCCTGCCTGATGGGCAAGGCCGCCGACTGGCTGCGGGAGGAGCGTCGCAAGACCCTTGGCGACGGGGTCGCCTTCTCGGCGTGGGGGAACCCCTCTGTCGGATGAGCAAGGGGCGGAACTGGATCCAGGAGGAACGCCGCAAGACGCTCGGCGACTGGGTCGCCTTCTGTTTGGGCTGCGGTTTCGTGCAGCGCTACTTCGAGGAGTTCGTGGACGAGTTGCCGGCCTCGTGCCCGCAGTGCGGCGGCGAGCTCCGTTCGCAATGCCCGAGCTGCGAGGCGCGCTTCAGCTCCGCGTTCGCCGTGGAGTGCGAGGTGTGCGGCGCGGAGCTTCGGCCCCCCGAACAGTTCGGCGTCAGGATCCGGAAGAGCTGAGCTTCAGTACGAGCGCAGCGGCCGCGGCGTCCTCGACGGCGTGCCCCATCGACTTGTAGACCGTGATCTCGTCGGTGGAGCTGCGGCCTGGGTGCGAGCCCGCCAGCACCTCGCCCAGCTCGACCGCGTCGCTCGGCTCGAGCCCCTGTAGCTCGTGCGAGCCGGCAGGCGGAGGCTCAAAGGCCACGCGTGACTCGATCACGAGCAGTCCGGCTGTGACCGTCTCCCTGTCGAGCTCCGGCCCTTCCATGGAGGACCCGACCGAGCAGACGTGCGTACCGGCGTCAAGCCACGCGCGCCGCAACACCGGCTCGGCCGAGCTCGTGCACGCGCAGACGACGTCGGCACCGCGCACCGCCTCCTCGAAGGACTCGACCGCGGTCGCGCCGGTCTCCTCTGCCAACGCCCGCGCGTGCTCCGGGTCGCGGCTCGCGACCCGTACCTCTTCGAATGTCCGCACCCGGCCTACCGCGTCGAGGTGCGACCGACCCTGGACGCCGGCGCCGAGGATCGCCAGCACCCGAGCGTCCTCGCGCGCGAGTGCGCGGGTGGCGACGGCCGAGCTCGCCCCGGTGCGCACGGCGGTGATGTGCGTCCCGTCCATGACAGCCACAGGCGAGCCATTCTCGGCATCAAAGACGGCGATCAGGGCCTGGTGCGACGGTTCGTGGCCCGGGAAGAGCGTGACCAGCTTGGCCGCCAGCACTCCGTCCACGTAGCCCGGCATCGCGCCGAGGAGGCCGCGCTCGGCGAAGGCCGCAATCCGAGGCGGTACCGAGGCGCGTCCCGCGCTGAGCTCGACGAAGGCGCGCTCGAGCGCGTCCAGGAGCAGGTCGACGTCGAGGAGCTGCCGCACCTCATCCTGCGAGAGGACGAGCAGCGCTTACCCCTTGATCTCGGAGAAGCGGATCACCGTGACGACGGCGTCCTCGCCGACCTCGCGGTTGTAGAGCTGCCCGAGGAAGCCCGCCATTTCCTCCACCCGGCGGATCTCGGGATTGTCGTGCTCGATCTCGCGCGGCGAGAGATCGGCGAGCGTCTTAACCTCGACCTTGTCGATCACCGCGTCGAAGATCCGCTGTCGAGGGCTGAACCGCGTGCCGGCGAGCACCTGCACGATCATCCCCTTGCGGTACTTGCGCGACTTGTCCCCGAGGCGGATCGTCGCGGTCTTGCGGCCGCTGCGAAGTTGATCTGCGACCATCGGTGAGTAGAAGTTCAGGGCATACACGGCTTCGTCGTCTCCTGGCACGGGGAGGGCGGAATCATAGTGCCCTACCGCCCATGGACGCGAGCGCCCGCTCCGCGACCTCGCGCTCGCCCTTGTAGGCGAGCAGCCGCGGGCCCTCCTCCAGCGGCAGCCAGCGCACCTCGGCGACCTCGTGAGCCGTGGCCGGCGGCAGCTCTCCCAGCCGCCCGCGCGAGTAGCGCAGAAGGTAGAAGCTCACGATCTTGAAGATGCGCTCGCCGCGCCAGGTGTAGACGTAGCGCACGACGCCGAGCTTCTCGACGAGCCGTCCGTGCGCGCCGGTTTCCTCGGCGACCTCGCGGAGGGCGGTCCCCTCGGGCGTTTCGCCGCGTCCGAGCAGGCCCTTGGGCAGCGCCCAGACGCCGGGCTCCTTGCCGGCCGGGCGGATCGCCGCGAAGACCCAGCGGCCCCGCAGCCGCCGAACGAGCACGCCTCCGGCCGAGAACTCTCGCTTCACGTTCACGTTTGTAACAGACGGGAACTGCAGGGTGGGCGCTCTTCCGCGCGAAGCTTGCTCAGAGGCGCTAAACTGCCCTGGCACTCGGTACCCGAGAGTGCCAGCTGTTGTCACAAAGTCGTACGACTACCAAAGGAGGGCTGGATGAATCTACAGCCACTAGGAGACCGCCTCATCGTCGAGGCCCTCGAAGACGAGGAGACGACGGCGAGCGGGATCGTCCTGCCTGACACCGCCAAGGAGAAGCCCCAGCGCGGCCGGGTGCTCGCCGTGGGCCCGGGCGCCCGCAACGACAAGGGGGAGCTCGTCCCGATGGACGTCGCAGAGGGCGACGAGATCATCTTCTCCAAGTACGGCGGCACCGAGATCAAGCTCGGCACCGACGATGTGCTGGTCCTGCGCGAGTCGGACGTCCTGGCAAAGGTCGTCGGCACCGGCGCGAAAAAGTCGAAGAAGAAGGAACTAGTTGGCGCGAGTGCTTAAACCGCGTCGAAGTCAGCGTGCAGGACTCGGCCGCAGGCCGAGTGCTCTGCGCGGGTTTCATTAAAGGAGACTGAATGGCACACAAGGAGTTGAAGTTCAACGAGGACGCGCGGCGCGCGCTCGAGCGCGGCGTGAACGTCCTCGCCGACGCGGTCAAGGTGACCCTTGGTCCCAAGGGCCGTTACGTCGTGCTGGACAAGAAGTTCGGCGCGCCCACGATCACGAACGACGGCGTCACCATCGCCCGTGAGATCGAGGTTGAGGACGTCTTCGAGAACCAGGGCGCCCAGCTCGTTCGCGAGGTCGCTACTGCGACCAACGATGTGGCCGGCGACGGCACCACGACGGCGACCGTCCTGGCCCAGGCCATCGTTCGCGAGGGCCTGAAGAACGTCGCGGCGGGTGCGAACCCGCTCGGCCTCAAGCGCGGGATCGAGTCGGCGGTCGACCAGGTCGTCGAGAGCCTGAAGACGCAGTCGAAGGAAATCTCCGGCAAGGAGGACATCGCCCGCGTGGCGACCGTGTCCTCTCGTGACCGAGAGATCGGCGACGTGATCGCGGAAGCGATCGACAAGGTCGGCAAGGACGGCGTCGTGAACGTCGAGGAGGGCCAAACCTTCGGTCTCGACCTCGAGTTCACCGAGGGCATGCAGTTCGACAAGGGCTACCTGTCGCCGTACATGATCACCGATGCGGAGCGGATGGAGGCCGTGCTCGAGGAGCCGTACATCCTCGTCGCGAACCAGAAGATCGGCGCGGTCAAGGACCTCCTGCCCGTGCTCGAGCAGGTCATCCAGGCGGGACGCCCGCTGCTGATCGTCGCCGAGGATGTCGAGGGCGAAGCGCTCGCGACGATCGTCGTCAACAAGCTCCGTGGCACGTTCACCGCCGTCGCCGTCAAGGCGCCGGGCTTCGGTGACCGCCGCAAGCGCATGCTCGAGGACATCGCGATCCTCACGGGCGCCGAGGTGATCACCGAGGAGATGGGCCTGAAGCTGGAGAACACGAAGATCTCGCAGCTCGGCAAGGCTCGCAAGGTCGTCATCACGAAGGACACGACGACGATCATCGACGGTGCCGGCGACTCGAACGCGATCAAGGCTCGGATCAAGCAGCTGAAGGCCGAGATCGAGAACACTGACTCCGACTTCGACCGGGAGAAGCTCCAGGAGCGCCTGGCGAAGCTCGCGGGCGGTGTGGCCGTCGTCAAGGTCGGTGCTGCAACCGAGACGGAGATGAAGGAGAAGAAGCACCGCGTCGAGGACGCGCTGCAGGCCACCCGGGCGGCGCTCGAAGAGGGCATCGTCCCCGGCGGCGGCGTCGCGCTCGTCAACGCGGCCGACTCGATCAAGCTCGACGGTGAGGGCGACGAGCGCACGGGCGCCGCGATCATCGTGCGGGCGCTCGAGGAGCCGTTGCGACAGCTCGCCGACAACGCGGGCCTCGAGGGCTCCGTCGTGATCGACAAAGTCCGTCAGGCCCCGAAGGGCCAGGGCCTCAACGTCGAGAACGGCGAGTACGAGGACCTCGTCAAGGCGGGGATCATCGACCCGACGATGGTGACGCGGTCTGCGCTGCAGAACGCCGCCTCGATCGGCAAGAACATCCTCACCACCGAGGCAATCGTCGCCGAGCCGCCGGAGAAGCAGCCGGCGATGGCAGGCGCCGGAATGCCCGACATGGGCGGGATGATGTAGGGAGCATGGGGGAAACCCGGTTTCCCCCATGGACCCCCTCGTTGGAGTCCACAGCAGAAGGGCCGGCCAAGCCGGCCCTTCTGCCTTTCAGTCCACTTGGCTAGCTTGCATTGGCCGCCGGAGCCGGGCTTTGCCCGGCGGGAGGCCAACTGCGCCTCGTCGGGACGCAGATCACAAGAGGCGGCTTCTGAAACGTTCGGATCGCGACACCGCTCGCAAGGAGGGGTCTCGTAGGGGAACCAGCAGGGGTTCCCCTACGCTAAACGACGAAACGGCCCAAGGGCCGTTTCGTACGAGGGGGATGGGGAGGTGGGTCGCGATGTGTATCGGCGGCGTGGCACCCGCCGCAGTCCCCCATTCGAGTGAACTCACAACCGGTGCCTACACTGGGTGCGATGGCAACTGTCACGCCCACGCTCGTTCGCCTCTCGCGCGCCTACGTGGCCGTGACCGGGCCAGAGGCAGCCGATTTCCTCGAGCGCATGGTCTCGAACGAGGTCGCCTCACTGGAGCCGGGCGAGGCGCGGCCGGCGCTGCTGCTGACGCCGAAGGGCAAGATCGTCGCGCCGCTGCGTGCAGTGCGTGAAGGGCCCGAGGCATTCCTCCTGATCACCGAGACCGGGCTGGGCGAGACGCTCGCGTCCACGTTGCTACGCGCTCGCTTCGCCGCCAAGTGCGAGGTCGAGGTCAGGCCCTACCACGGCTACCTCCGGCTCGGCGAGTCCGAGGGAATTCGCAACGACGACTACGGCGTGGAGGCCTTCGAGAGCTGGGGCGAGGAGGAGCGCGAGGCCGCTCCCGCCGCCGAGCTCGAGCCTTTGCGTATCGAAGCGGGAACCCCGGCCTGGGGCGCGGAGATCGACGAGAGCGTTCTCCCCGCGGAGGTGGGGCTCGACAAGACGCACATCTCGTTCACCAAGGGTTGCTACCCCGGCCAGGAGCCGATCGCGCGCCTGCATTACCGGGGCCACCCGAACCGGCGGCTCCGCACGCTCGAGGTCGCGTCGGCACGGACGGGTGACGAGATTGTCCTCGGCGAGAAGGTCGTCGGCCGAGTGACGAGCGCCGTCCCGGGCCGAGCTCTCGGCTACGTGCGGCGCGAGGTTCCCGACGACGCCGTGCTGCGAATCGGCGGCGCCGAGGCGCGGCTACACTTGACCACCCCGCGCCCGTAGCTTAGGGGATAGAGCGCTCCTTCATCGGGAAAAGTCCGGCCGCTTCGCGGCGATGGCGACTTTTCCCGACAACCTTCTCCGATTACGCGCGCGAGCCGCAGCCGCGCATGTCGGCTGCGGCGGCGGACGTGCGCCGAGGCGCGGCTACACTTGACCACCCCGCGCCCGTAGCTCAGGGGATAGAGCGCTGCCCTGCGGAGGCAGAGGTCGCACGTTCGAATCGTGCCGGGCGCATAGATAAAAAGGCCTGCAAACAGGCTCTTTTCCTCATGGTCTTCAGGCGCGCTCGGTCGGACGCGTCCATGAGATGTCCATCAGTCGCCTCTCGTTTCGCCCAAAATGGTCGCGCGCGCATAAGAGGTTAGGCGGCGTCGCGTTCCGCACGGCGAAGGTGACGGTCGATCAGCGCATGGGAGAACTGCTGTTGCCGGCCCGCGAGCTCGAGCCGGTTCGCCTCGAGTTCCTCGCGGCCCGCGTCGCGCTCGTGCAACGCCTGCCGGTCTGCGACGAGCGTGCGAATCGCGTCCTGTAGGCATTCGACGCTAGCCATCGACGATCGTCGTCTCGGGTCGGACTACACGGTAAGAGCTCTCGCGCCTCGCCGCGTAGGCGTAGGGGTGGTAGAAGGCGTCGATCGCATTCCCTGGCGCAACGTCAATGTGAAAGCTCGCGCCGGTTGCCAGGTCGCGGACGGCCAGCTCCACTCGGTCGCTCTCGGAGTGCCAGAAGAGGAGAACTTCGACCGTCCCGCTCATCCGCTGGGCCAGTTCTCGAGCCGGCGACCGGCCGTCGTCGTTGGCGACGGCCCGTGCAGGGGTGGGAGCTCTGTCAGTCATCGGCCTCGATCTTCTTGCCTGCCGGTGAGAGCACCTCCCAGCCGGCACCGAATGCCTGTGAGCCCTCGCCGTTGGTCTGGCCAGGCTTCCGGTCCTGGACGAACCGGTAGAGCGGATGGCCGGCGTAGGTGACCTGTTGGCTGCCGTTTGCGCGCCGGATCATTCCGAGCAGCGACTGCCTCGCACCGCCACGAGCCATGGGCTTGCCGTGGGTGAGCAGCGGCGGCCAGTAGGTCGCGCACTGTCCATAGCAGGCGCTGCGACGGTTCTTGTCCTTCTCGAACAGGTAGAGCGTGCGGCCTCTGCTGTCGACGACGATGCGACCCAGCGCCGAGCTCGCGACGCCGATCTTGGCCGCGCCGGCGATGCCGTTCGGGGCGCTCGCCTTGGCGGCAGAGCCGTACGGCCCCGAGGAATACGCTGAGCTGTGCGAAGAGCTGCCGCAGCCGGCGGCGATGAGCGCGATCGCCAAGGTCGCGGCGGCGGCGATGAACCCCGTGATCTTGCGCTTCATGAGTGTCCTCATGTGTGCACGTCTCCTCTTGAGTGAGTGAATGAGCGTTGTCGGTACCAAGGACGCCGCTCGCGGCCGCCTATTCCCGGCTCTATGCTCATCCGGACGCAACCCGGCCGCCGCAGGCCATAACCGATGGAGCGCACGCTCGACCCCGCCCGGCTCGGAGACCACGTCGACCGGCTCTACCGGGCCGCGTGGGCGCTCTGCGGCTCCCGCGAGGAGGCCGAAGACCTCGTCCAGGACACGTACGCGCGCGTGCTCGCCCGCCCGCGCCTGCTTCGCAACGAGGACGACCTCGGCTACCTCCTGCGCGCGCTGCGGAACACCTTCCTGACCCAGAAACGGACCGAGAGCCGCCGGCTGCGTCCAGGCCCGCTGCCCGAGCAGCTCGACCTCGTCGCCGACCCGCACGCGCGCGAGCCGGAGGCCGCGCTCGAGGCTGCCGAGCTCTACGCGGCGGTCGCGGCGCTCCCCGATGACTTCCGGGATGTGCTCGTCGCCGTCGACATCACGGGCCTCTCCTACAAGGAGGCCGCCCGGGCTCTGCAAATCCGCGAGGGGACGGTGATGAGCCGCCTCTACCGCGCCCGCCAGCAGGTCGTGCGCAGAATCGAAGGCGGCTCAGCCTGATCCCCGGAGGAGCCGCAGCGTCTCAGCCTTCCTTGTCAACCGTTCCGACGAGCACCTTCTCGCCCGACGAGCCCTGATCGCCGTCGGCCTGCTCGCGCGTGACGGTCAGCGTCGTGAAGTCCGTCGGTGACACGCCCGCCCAGAGCGTGACGTCGCGGCCGTCGTTGAACGTCCCGATCGGCACGAGCACGCCGGTGGCGTTGCGTAGCCACGCCTCGTAGAAGCGCCCGCCCTGGAGGCGGGGAAGCCCTGTGGCGTCGAGCTCGATGCGCCAGCCCGAGGAGGTCTTGGTCAGTGTCGCATCTCCCCTGCCGGCGGGCAGCAGGCCGGTCGGTGCGAGGGCAGCCTCGAAGCGCTGGCCGGAGGGATTCGAACGGACGACTGCTAGCCCGACGGCGACCGCGAGCACAGCAGCCACAGCGGCGCCGCTCAGGACGAGGCGGCGCGACACCGGCACACGGCGCGGACGTCGTTGCGCCTCGATGCGCGCTCGCAGGGCCGCCGGCGCCTCGACTTCGGCTGCGGCGCTCCGCGTGAGCGTGACCGCGCGCTGTTGCTCTGCCAGCCGGTCGGCGAGCTCCGAGGACGCCGCGACCCGTGCCTCGAGCGCGCCGCGGCGCTCCGGCGCAATCGATCCGTCCGCGAGCGCCGCCAGCTCGGTGGGCTCATGACCGCGGGCTTCGTCTTGTCGACGGCGTCTCATCCTCACCGCAACACGAACGGTAACTCCGAGCGCACGCCCACGGGGTCACGCGACGCGGAAGGTCGGCTTTCGGGAACAGCGCAGAACGCTCTCATGCCCTGGAAGACTCTGTTCGGCCGGATCTATTCCCCGGAACGGCCGGCGGTCTCCGATGCCCACGCGGCGCCTCCGCGCGCCCGTCCAACTCGTTCGCGTTCCTGAAGCGCCTCGGTGTGCGCGGCACGGATCCGCCGCGGAAGGAATAGACGCTGGGTTGCCGGTGTCTCTAGCCCATGAGAGGTCATCTCATCGAAAGGAAACCCAATGAACCTGCTTATCGTCGCCCTCGACGCAGCCATTCCGGCGCAGGTGCCGGACGCCGAGATCCTCGTCGTCGTGCCGGCATCGAACTCCCGGCTCCGGCATTGGCTGTCGGATGAGGATGCCGCCCGCCGCCGAGCGGAGGAGCGGGCCGCCGCAATCGTCGGCCGGCTGGAACAGAGCGGAGTTCACGCCGAAGGTCGTGTCGGCGACGCCGATCCGCTGCTGGCAATCGCGGATGCACTGCCGACCTTCCCGGCCGACGAGATCGTGATCGCAGCCCAGCCCGAGCGGTCGACCCGGCTCGCTGACGAGCTCGTGACGCGGGCCCGCGACCGCTTCGGGCTCCCCACTTTCCGCGGGGAGGCGCTCCCACGCGCGGCGTAGCGCTTGGCCGACGCGCGGGAATAAACGCCGGTCGTCGGTGTCTCTACCGCACGAGAGATCAACCCACTCCGAAAGGAAGGACATGAAGAACGTCATTCGATTCAAGAAGCCGGGCACGGTGCGGCGGGCCTGGCTCGCTGCTTCGGCAGTCGCCGTGGCCATGGCCGTCGCAGGTGCAGCCGGGATCCTGGCAGGTCAGGGGAATGCCGCGCCCGGTTTCAAGGCGGACAAGGGCTCGCATGTGAGCAAGAAGCCCAAGTTCAAGCAGCCGAAGCTCAAGCATGGTCTGCTCACGATCGAGGGCACCAAAGCGAGCGACCGCGTCGCGCTCCGACTGAAGGCCGGCAACCCTCGCATCCTCCAGGTCGACGTTGGGAACAACGGCTCGGCCGACTTCAACTTCAAGCGCAAGAAGATCGTGAGGATAGCCGTCAATGCCCGGGCCGGCGACGACCGCGTACGCATCGACGAAAAGCAAGGTGTCTTCACCGACAAGATCCGGACGAGGATCGACGGCGGCACCGGAAACGACACGCTCGCCGGCGGCAAGGGCATCGAGACGCTGCTCGGCGGCGACGGGAACGACTCGCTCGACGGCAACGGCGGCAACGACCTGGCCCTGCTGGGCGCCGGCGAGGACACCTTCGTCTGGGACCCGGGCGACGGCAGCGACACCGTCGAAGGCCAGGCCGGAGCCGACACGATGCGCTTCAACGGCGCCAACCTCGCCGAGCGCATCGAGCTGTCGGCAAACGGCAACCGGCTCA